>Ga0307505_10000018_pt1 | contig 204073 bp, 209 predicted proteins | sample 23_S_MG_FD_202183 | JGI IMG/M metagenome (GOLD analysis project Ga0307505, IMG submission 202183) | Soil microbial communities from Populus trichocarpa stands in riparian zone in the Pacific Northwest, United States - 23_S | ecosystem: Environmental > Terrestrial > Soil > Riparian zone >... | reverse complement strand
TGGGGTTGGCGTGGGGCGGCCGGCTGCCGGAGAGCGCGCTGGCTAGGAGACGGCCGGCGCCGCGGCGACCGAGGCGGGGTCCATGTAGCCGACGCCGGCGACCTGGAAGAGGACCGGCAGCAGCGGCACCTGGTAGTACCCGTTGATCGTCGTCCGGACGGCGCTGACCTCGTCGGAGTACCAGTAGCGGTCCCACCCGTCGGTGTCGGAGAACCAGGCATGCTGGGTGAAGTCGAGGCCGCCCTCGCGGGAGCGGTACAGCGCCCACCCGGTCGCGCCGTAGTCGAGCACGGACTCCGCGACGGGGGTCCAGATCTCCTCGAAGCGGTCGCCCCGGAAGGGGTTGATCGGCCAGCGGACCTCGACGAGGACGCCGTCCTTGCGGTAGCTCATGCTCTCTCCAGGTGGTGGTGGTGCGCGGAGGTCAAGCGCCGACCTCCGCGAGGATCGCCCCCGGCCCGTCCTCGGTCTTGCCCAGGCCCTCGCCCTCGGCTCCGACGAGGATCGAGATCTTGCCGAGGTGCTGGTTGTCGCGCATCTGCTGGTGAGCCTCCGCGACACCGTCGAAGCCGTAGGTCTTCCACAGCACCGGCCTGATCTGGCCGGACTCGATCAGCTTGTTGGCCTTGTTGCACTCCCACGCGTTGGCGAAGTGCGAGCCGATGATCTGCTTCTGCTTCATCCACAGGTAGCGGACGTCGAAGTCGAGGTTGAAGCCCGTCGTGCCCGCGCAGATCACGACCTTGCCGAACGGCTTGACGGTGAGCACCGAGGTCGGGAAGGTCGCCTTGCCGACGTGCTCGAAGACGATGTCGGGTGCCTCGCCGAGGATCTCCTGGACCGCCTTGCCGAACCGCCGCGACTCCTTGAAGCGGGCCTTCTCCTCCTCCGGTGTCTCGTCACCGGTGCGCATCATGCCCTTGAACTCGTTGCGGTCGATCCAGCCGGTCGCGCCCAGCTGCTCGACGAGCTTGCCCTTCTCGGGCGAGCTGACGACGCCGACGCACTCAGCGCCCGCCGCCTTGCAGAGCTGGACGGCGAACACGCCGAGGCCGCCGGCGGCGCCCCAGATCAGCACCTTCTGGCCCGCCTGCAGGTTGCACTGCTCCATCAGCATGCGGTAGGCGGTGAAGTAGACGAGGCCGTAGGAGGCGGCCTCCTCCCAGGTGAGGTTCTTCGGCTTGGGCAGCAGCTGCTGGGCTTGGACCTTGGTGAACTGCGCGAACGAGCCCCAGGTGGTCTCATAGCCCCAGATCATCTGGCTGGGGGCGGCCATCGGGTCGAGGCCGTGGACCTCGGGATCCTCGTAGGAGGCCATGTTGCAGTGGATGACGACCTCGTCGCCGACCTTCCAGCGCGTGACGCCCTCGCCGACCTTCCAGACGATGCCGGAGGCGTCGGACCCGCCGATGTGGTGGCCGAACTCGGGATGGTCGCCGTACTTCATGACCGAGACCGGCTGGCCGAGCGCCGCCCAGACGTTGTTGTAGTTGACGCCGGCGGCCATGACACGCACGATGACCTCGAACGCGCCGGGCTCCGGTACCTCGATCTCCTCGATCTGGAAGGCGTCGCGCGGCTCGCCGAAGCGCTCCTCGCGGATGACCCAGGCGGTCATCTTCTCCGGCAACTCGCCGGGCTCGACGCTCAGCTTGGTCGGGTCGGTCAGATCGAGTGATGACATCGGTGGGGGCTTCCTCCCGGCAGGTAGCGCTCTCTATCGGCGACGGGGAGGGTACAGGGAGTGCGGAGCGGCGTCCCGCTGCCCGGCCCTGGTCGGCTGGCCAGATAGGATCGTCGGATGCAAGCCACCGTCTACGGGCTGGCCGGATCGCACCCCGTCAAAGCCGCCATGGCCATGCTCGACTTCAAGGGCATCCCGGCCCGCCGGCGCGACCTCGTCAACGTCGTCGATCGGCCGCTGTTGCGCGCGATGGGCTTCCCTGAGCGGACGGTGCCCGCAATGAAGATCGACCGCCGCAAGGTCCAGACCTCGCGTGCGATCGCCCGCGCGCTCGACGAGCTCGTGCCCGAGCCGCCGCTCTTCCCCGCCGACCCCGACCGTCGCGCCGCGGTCGAGGACGCCGAGCGGTGGGGCGACGAGGTGCTCCAGCCGGTTCCTCGCCGGCTCGCGTGGTCCGCGTTCAAGCGCGATCGCAGCGGCCTGCGCAGCTTCCTCGAGGGGCCCGTGATGGGGATCCCGCCCGCGCTCGCCGCCGCGACCGCGGCGCCGCTGATCCACGGCAGCGCCCGTATCCACTCGGCGACCGAGGACGCGATGCGGGCCGACCTGATCTCGCTCCCGGCGCTGGTCGCTCAGGTCGACGACCTGATCGCCAACGGCGTCATCGGCGGCCAGGGGCCGAATGCGGCCGACTTCCAGATCCTCTCGAGCGTGCGGCTGCTGACGTGCTTCGACGACTTCGAGGCGCTGCTGCGGGGCCGTCCGGCGACCGAGCGCGCGCGGGCGCTGTTCCCAGACTTCCCCGGACGGGTGCCGCCGGTCTTCCCGGCGGAGCTGGTTGCCGCCCCGGCGGTCGCCGAAGGCTGAGCGGCGCCGACCGCGGCGGCCGGCGCCTGGCCGCTAGGGGAGCAGGACCTCGCGGCTGGAGCTCTCGCGCTCGGCGCCGATCCGCAGCGTCGCGGGACGGATCTCGTCGCCGATGTCGACTGCGCGGCGGGACCCGGCGCGCAGCTCGTAGACGCCCGGCCCGAGCGTCTTCTGGATTCGCGCGGTGTCCTGGGGCTGGATCTGCGCGGTGCGCTCGATGATGTCCTCGCCCTCGAGCGTCACCGTGTGGGCCCGGTCGGTCTGGTTGGAGATCGTGATCTCGACCAGCCCCGCTCCCTCGTTGGCAGGTGAGAGCGTCACCGCGTCCGCGCGGATGATCGCGCTGAGATCGACCGCCGTCGGGGGCCGTGGCTCGTTGGCGAAGTCGTCCTCGCCGCAGCCTCCCAAGGCAAGCAGAAGCGCTGCCCCTCCGGCCAGCAACCCCGTCCCGCGAATGTGCCTGCTCCCGATGGCGAACATCCTCTCCCTGCCACCACCCTAGTGGAGATGGGGGGATGGATGCGACGACGTACCGTCCGGCGACCGCAGCCACCCGCGTCTCTCGCCCCGGTGTGCATATGTGCGTCAGACGGTGAACGGCGGGTCTACCACGACGGCGGGCTGAGCGCCATCACCTACCAGGACCTCCTGGTCCGGACCGGCCTCGCGGCGGATCAGCGCGAGGGCGATCGGACCGTGAACGGGCGACACGCAAGCAGAGCCGATCGTGCCGACCTCGCGCTCGCCGAGCATCACCCGCTCGCCGGGCTCCGCTGGCGCGGAGAGCCGCAGGCCGCGCAGGTGGCGGTTCGGCTTGCCCTTGTAGTAGAGGCGGGCGACGGTCTCCTGGCCGACGTAGCACCCCTTGGTGAAGCTGACCGCGCGGTCGTTGAGGTCGGCCTCCTGGGGGATCGCGCCGTCGAGCTCGTGGCCGAGCCGCGGCCGCCCGCGCTCGATCCGCAGGCACTCGGCGGCCTCCTCGCCGACCTCGGCCAGCCCGAGCTCCGCGCGGGCGGCGGCCGCCTGGCGCTCGCCGCAGATCAGGTCGACGCCGGCGTCGGTCGTGGCCGCCACGCCGTAGGGACCGAGCACGTTGGCGTGCTCGTCGGCTTCCGGCGCGGGATCGAGTCCGTCGCGGGCGGCGGGCCCGATCAGCGACAGCACCCGGTGGTCGCCGGAGAGATCGGTGTGCGAGACCCGCCGGCCGAGCGAGTAGGTCTTGAAGACGTGGTCGAGCAGCGCGCGCGCCTGGCCCTCGGCGACGACCAGCAGCCGATCGGGCGCCAGTCGCAGCACCCGCATGTCGGTGCGGATCTTCCCCTTGTGGTCGAGTAGGGCTGCGTAGCAGCCGGACCCGGGCGCGAGCGCCTCGACGTCGTTGGTCACCTGCCCCTGGAGGAACTCGGCGGCTTCGTCTCCGGAGAGCTCGAGGATGGCTGCGGCAGGACGTTCGACGAGGCCGGCGCGGTCGCGCAGCAGCTCGTAGTCGGCGGTTGCGATCACCCTCCCGATTGTACGAGGGCCGCCGCGCCGAGCTCGCGCGTAGTATTCGCGGCGTGGCGCTCGCCGAGGACTTCCAGCAGATGATCGACTCGCTGCCCCCCGACTGGACGGGGCTCGACGTCGACCTGCGCATCGACGACGTCGACCGCTACATCGAAGCCGCGACGCTGCTGACCCAGATCAACGCGATGCCGCACTCACGTCAGGAGTGGCACTGGCGGCTGCGGATCGCCAACCAGTTCGGCCACGCGGCCGCGGTCCCGACCGTTCGTGGCACGCTCGCGCTGCTCGACGCCGAGGGCATCGCCGGCGAGCTGGAGTCGCGCGAGTCGCGCTCCGGCCGCGTCGAGGTCACCCAGATGTGGGGCCGGCCGGAGTCGGTCCGGCGCGAGTTCCGCGACCGTCGCCACCAGTAGCGGAGCGGGCGTGGCCCGGGTCGCGCTGCTCTCGCCCGACCTGCTGTTCGGATCGAAGGTCGAGGGTGCGCTCGCGCTCGCGGGGCACACCGTCGCCCGCTTCGCCACCGCCGAGCGGTTCCGCCTGGCGGTCGGCTTCCACGACCTGGCGATCTTCGACCTGACCGCCGAGGGGATCGACGGCGCCGACCTGCTCCACACCCTGCGCGAGCACGGCGACCTGGCCGAGGACACGCCGACCCTCGGCTACTACTCCCACGTCGACGTCGAGACGCGGCGCCGTGCGCTGGAGGCCGGCTTCACCAAGGTCGTGCCGCGGTCGCGGATGGCCCGCGAGGCGGCAACGCTGGCCGCCGACCTGCTCGCCGGCCGCGGCTGAGTTGATGACCGGAGCTCGAGCGACCGATCGCGGCGGGGGCGGTGGGGGAACGTCGGGCCGGGCCCCGCGTCGTGGCTCAGTCGCGGGTGAGCGTGAGGTCGAACAGCGCGTCGACGTCGGGCTCGGCGGCGAGGATGCCGAAGCGGGCGTCGAATGCGGCCCAGGCGGCGAGCGCGTCGCGGTCGAGCAGCAGTGGGGGGCGCAGCGCGGGGGCGACGGCGGCGAGCTGGTCGGCGATCAGGCCCTCGTCGGCGTCGGCGGCGGCCGCGACCTCGGCGACGGCGGCCGGCCGGTCGGCGAGCGCGGCGCGCGTGCCGGCGGCAAGCGCGGCGGTGAGGTCGCGGTAGAGGTCGGGGTCGCGCTCCAGGCGCTCGCGGGTGGTTGCGACGACCAGCTCCGGATAGGGCGGGGCGCCGTAGTCATCGACGCGGAACTGACGCGTCGGCACCCCTTCGCGGCGCAGCGCGACGCCCTCGGCGTTCCAGAAGGTCACGACGGCGTCGACCCGTCCCGCGGCGAGGGCCGGCACCGCGGCGAAGCCGATCGTCACGGTCCTGACCCGGCTGTAGTCGCCGCCGTCGGCCTCGACCGCCGCGCGCAGCACGGCTTCGTCGGAGGGAAGGCCCGTGACGCCGACGCGGCGGCCCTCCAGCTCGCGCGGACGGGAGATCTCGGGCGCGGCGATCACCGCCGCGAGCGGCCGTTGGACCAGTGCGCCGATCCCGACGACGTCGGCGCCGCGCTCGGCGGCGAGGCCGATGTCGTGGATGTCGACGATCGCGGCGTCGGAGCGCCCGCCGGCGAGCAGCTTCAGGGAGTCCGTCGACGAGGACGGCACACGGACGTCGAGCGCGACTCCGGCGCGGCGGTCGAGCCCGTCGGCGACCGCGGTGTAGATCCCGGCGTGGACGGCGTTGGGCTGGAAGTCGAGTGCGAGTCGCAGCGGCGCCGCCTCGCCGGCGGCGCCCGCGCCGTCGCCGGAGTCGCTGCCGCAGCCGGCGGCGAGCACGAGCAGGGCGAGGCAGAGGGCTGTCGTCAGGCGGCGCACGGCCGGCCAATCTAGACGACCGCGCCGGTCAGCGGCGGGCGCGGAGCTTGGCGCGCGCGGGCTTGCCGCCGCGACCGGCGGTGCTGCGTCCGGCGACGGTGACGCGGACGGCGTCGGCGCGGCGGACGCCGCCGACCTTCACGCGCCGGCCGCGGACGACGCGCAGCAGCGTGCGGCCGTCGCTGACGGCGACCTTCACCGCATAGGTCGCCGCTCCCGGAGCGCGCCGCCAGCTCACCGCGACCCCACCGCCGGAGCGCCGCACGCGCAGGCCGCGCGGACGTGGTGGGCGGACCGGGCCGGGCGCACGGAAGGTCGCCACCGTCCGCTGCAGGCGCGGGATCCCGTTGCGCTCGGCGATCGCCACGATGCGGCGACGGCCGCCTGAACCGTCGCCGGCGGCGAAGCGGATCCGCCCGCGGGCGCCCTTCGCGACGCCGATCGTCCGGGCGCCGCCGGCCACCCGCTCGAAGAAGCGCACCGTCAGTCCGGGCTGGCGCACGACCCGGTAGCTCAGCACCCGCTGGCGGCCCTTGCCGCCGATACGCGCCGAGAACCGCGGCGCCGCGACTCCGTTGGCGACCGCGACTGAGGCGATCGCCGCGCCGCCCTGCGGCTCGACGGTCCAGCCGCCACCGGCCGGCCGGCGCAGGCCGACGTGCACGTTCGCGCCCGACTGGGCGAGCACCGCCGGCGCGCTCGCCGCGCCGGGGTCGGAGACCGGCACCGGTGTCAGCCGCTCGCCGCGCGGTGAGACCAGCACGACGGCCAGCGGCCCGTTGGCCCCGGTGATCCGGACGGTCGCGCTCGGCAGGCCACCGCGCAGGGTGAAGCTCTGCGGCGCCTGGGCGGCGCGGGCGCCCGCCGGCCGGGCCTTGACCTCGTACGGGCCGAGGTCGCAGCTGATCGGGCCGAGCAGCTCGCCGCCGCCGCGCCACTTGTAGCCGAAGCCGATCACCTTGCTCGCGCAGGCGCCGATGCCGACGCTCGAGACGACCGCGTCGAAGCCCGAGCAGAGCCCGAACGGCGGCTCGCCGATGCAGCCGCTCATGTTCATCCCGGCGCCGAACTGGCCGCGCGCGGTGTCGAAGAAGCCGTCGAAGCCGCCGCCCGCCGAGACGATGCCGGCGAGGTCGATGCGGGCGTTCCCGCGTGCGGAGACGTAGCCGTCGGCGTCGGCGTGCAGGCGCGCGTCGGCGAGCGGGAAACCGGCGAGCGTGCCGCGGCCGGTGAACGTGAGCGCGAGCGCGGGCGTGATCGTCACCCGCATCTGAGCGTCGATCGCGATCACATAGGTGTCCGGCGGAGCGATCGGCTGGGCGCCCACGAGGACCCCGGCCTCGATGAACGTCGGCGCGATCCCGAGCCGGCCCGAGACGCTGTTGAGGAAGACGTCGGGGAACAGCTTGACCCCAGGGAACGGCACCGGCGCGACGCGCACCAGGCCCTCGCGGAAGGCGCCCCGCTCGAACCGCACGCGCAGCTCCAGCCCGGCGCCGGCGACGGTCACCGAGCCGCCGCCGGACCAGGTGTCCGTGGACCCGGTCCAGCTCGCCTCGAGGTCGTCGAGCAGCAGCGGCCCGAGCAGGATCTGGTCGGCGGCGAAGCGGACCGAGTCGACATGCAGCCCGCGCCGGTTGTCGGCGCGCAGGGTCGTCTGGCCGGTGACGCCGCCGAAGGCCTTGGGCAGCTTCAGCGAGACCGGGATCTCGACCGAGTCCTTCTTGAGGAAGACGTCGACGTCGCCGGCGACGGGGAACCCCTTCACGTCGACGCCGAACTTCGCGGTGTCGAAGCTCGCCAGGCGCACGCCCGCGCCGGCGCTCGGCAGCTTGATGTGCAGCTCGCCGCGGAAGAGGACGATCGGCGCCCCTCCGGCGCGCAGCTGGACGGTCACCGTGCCGGTCGTGTCGATCGTCCGCTGACGCGCGCCGACGAGGATCTTCACGCCGGCGTCCGGCACGATCTCGAGGCCGTTGAGGCGGAGCATCCCCTCCGAGACCACGACGCCGGGCTTGCCGGGCGCGGTCAGCAGGCAGCCCCCCTCGGCGAGCACGCGGACGGCGCCGAAGGTGACCTCCTGACAACCGATCGCGGTGCCCGGCTCGAGGCCACCGCCGGCGAGCGCGCCGAGTCCCGGCAGGCCGGTCGCCGCCTGGTTGCCGAACGGGGAGGCGGTGATCGTGCCGCTGCCGGCCGCCTGGCCGCCGGTCGTGTAGAGCGCGAAGCCGCCGCCGTCGGCGGTCGCGCCGATGTCGACCTGCTCGATCGCGGCCGCGGTCCGGGCCACCACCCGCGCGGGCCCGAAGCGGGCCCCGTCGCGCGAGGAGCGCTCGAGCAGCCGGTTCGGGCTGCCGTGGGCGACCCAGGCGAGACGGACGTTGCCGCCGGGGTCGACGGTCAGGTCGCGGCGGGCGACCTGGAACTCGAGGCCCTCGGTTCCGACGTCGACCGCGGGGCCGGGCGTGACTCCGTTGAGCCGCCGCACCTGGAGTGGGCCGCCGCCGGGCCGGGGCCGCGCGGCCATGTAGGCGCCGCCGGGGCCGGCGGCGAGGCGCGGCTGGTCGCCCGCGACGCTGGTCTCGCTCCACTGGCCGGGATCCTCCGGCGAGCCGGCGCCGCTCCACTGGCGGATGAAGATCGTGCCGGCGAGGTCGTTGAAGGCGGCGATCGGCCGCCCGTCGACGGTCGCGAGGCTGCCCGAGTAGGCGCGGTCGGGCCCGCCGGCGCCGAGGTTGGCCTCGGCGCCGTTGTAGAGGCCGGGGACGATCGACTGGAAGAAGGTGCCGCCGGTCTTGGTGTCGGAGATCAGGCCGATCCGCGGCGCGTCCGGGGTGCCGAAGACGGTCGCGACGCCGTTGACCTCGGCGTCGCCGACGATCGCCGGGCCGCTGAAGCTGTTGCCGCCGTCGCGCGAGATCCACATGTAGGTGGTCCGCGAGCTGGCGCCGTCGGGCTTGTCGACGACGTTGGGGTAGCGGTGGGTGATCACCGCGAGGTCGTCGCCGACGACGGCCACCACGGGCCCGCCGGTGTCGTCGTTGTAGCGGGCCTCGCCGGGCTGGAGGGGGATCAGCCCGCGTGTCTCGGGCGGGTTGTCGCAGCCCTTCCCCCCGCGCTCGAGGCGGCAGTAGCGCAGGACGTCGGCGCCCTCGCCGCCGTCCTCGCTCCAGACGACGTGCGCGGTGCCGGCCGCGTCGACCGCCACCTCGGGGTCGTGGCCGTTGCCGAGCACGACCGGCGGCAGCGGCGGCGCCGGGTTGGTCTTGGGGCTCTTGCAGACGCCCGCGTAGCCGGGGCTGCGGTAGAGGTTGCCGCGCTTGCGGGCGCGGCACGGCTTCGGCTTGGGGGCGGCGCGCTTGCGGGTCGCACGCTTGCGCTTGGCGGCCGCGCGCGCCGGAGCTGTGGCCGCCGCCCGGTCGCGGGCCGCGGCTCCGTCGCGGGGCGTGTCGCCGGCCTGCGCGGCCGTCCGCTCGGGGGCGTCGGCCGGCGCGGCGAGCGCGGCCGATCCCGACAGAGCGGCGGCGGCCGCGAGGGCCGCCAGGAGAAGCCGCATGCGCATGATCGGCCCAGTGTCGCGCAGTTGGCCGCCGCGCGCAACGGCTGTCACCGCAGATCCGACTAGGCTCTAGCGCTCATGCGCCGAGTCACCTTCTCGCGCAACTACACGATCTCCCTTTCGCGGACGTGTCGCTGCTACTGCAAGTACTGCGCGTTCGCGACCCACCAGGCCCACCTGCACTCACCTGACGAGGTCGAGCGGATGCTCGGCGCGGCGGTCAAGCGGCGCGCGAAGGAGCTGCTGGTGCTGACCGGCGAGCGGCCCGAGGTCAACGCCGGCGTCCGCGAGCTGCTGGCCGGCTACGGCCACGAGGACTTCGTCTCGTATGTGATCTGGGTCTGCGAGCGGGCGCTGGAGCGGGGGATGCTGCCGCACACCAACCTCGGCGTGCTGTCGAAGGAGGACCTGGCGCGACTGCGCGAGGTGACCGCCTCGCAGGGGCTGATGCTGGAGTCGGTCAACCCCGACCTGGTCGTCCATCAGGGGTCCCCGACCAAGCACCCGGCCAGGCGGCTGGAGACGATCCGCGCCGCCGGCGAGCTGAAGATCCCGTTCACGAGCGGCATCCTGGTCGGGATCGGGGAGACGCCGGCCGAGCGGGTCGAGGCGCTCGAGGCGCTGGCGGAGGTCCACGCCGAGCACGGCCATCTGCAGGAGGTGATCCTCCAGAACTTCGTGCCCCATCCCCGCTACTACGGCGCCGAGCCGGCGGAGATCGCCGATCGGGCACAGACCTCCGGCGAGGCCGGCGAGGCGGCGCCGATGCCGAAGTGGGGGTCCGAGGTCTCGCTCGAGGAGATGCGCGAGCTGGTCGCGGTCTCGCGCGAGCTGATGCCCGACGTCGGCGTGCAGATCCCACCGAACCTCTCCGACTGGTGGATGGCGCTGGTGGCCGCGGGCGCGACCGATCTCGGCGGGCTGTCGGCCAACGGCGACCACATCTCGCCCGAGCACCCGTTCCCGTCGCCGCACCGGATGCGCAAGGAGCTGCGCGCGGAGGGCTGCGCGCTGTCGGAGCGGCTCTGCGTCTACCCGCAGTACATGGACTCCGACTGGCTCGCGCGCGGCGTGCTCGACACGATCCGGACCGCCTACTGGAGCTTCATCCCGCGCGGCGGATCGGGCCGGCGCGAGGAGCGCGCGATTCGGCGCGACCTCGTCGGTCAGGCGATCGCCCGTGGCCGCGCCGGCGTCCAGCTCACCGAGGACGAGCTGACGGCGCTGTTCGCCGAGACGCGGCCGGAGGCGATCGAGGACATCCGCCAAGCCGCCGACGAGTTGCGTGCCGAGCTGGCCGGCGAGACGGTCACCTTCGTCGTCAACCGCAACATCAACGTCAGCAACGTCTGCACCGTCGGCTGCGCCTTCTGCGGCTTCGGCCAGGGCAAGCGCTCGCCCGACGCCTACGAGCACGACCGCGCCGAGTTCGTCCGCCGCGTCGAGGAGGCCGTCGACTACGGTGCGACCGAGATCTGCATGCAGTCGGGCATCCACCCCGACTGGCAGCTCGCCGACTACGAGGGGTGGCTGGCGCTCGCCAAGGAGGTCGCGCCCCAGGTCCACCTCCACGCCTACAGCGCGATGGAGGTCGACGCGATGTGCGAGACCGCGGGCCTGGCGCCGCTGGAGGTCTTCCACCGTCTGCGTGAGGCCGGCCTCGACTCGACGCCCGGCACCGCCGCGGAGGTCCTCCACGACGGGGTGCGCGAGCGGATCAGCCCGAACAAGCTGCCGGTCGCCCGCTGGGTGGAGATCATCGAGGCGAGTCACGCCGCCGGCCTGCGGTCGACCTCGACGGTGATGTTCGGCCACATCGAGGAGCCGTGGGAGCTGGCCGAGCACATGCGCGTGATCCGCGAGCTGCAGGCTCGCACCGGTGGCATCACCGAGTTCGTGCCGCTGTCGTTCATCCCGTTCCAGACGCTGCTCGGACGCACGCACGGGATCGAGGAGATCTCCCGCGAGGAGAACCTCAAGCACACCGCCGTCTTCCGCCTCGCGCTCGGCCACTCGATCCGCAATCTCCAGGCCTCCTGGGTGAAGATGGGGCTCGACGCCGCCACCGAGTCGCTGCGCTGGGGCGTCAACGACCTCGGCGGCACGCTGATGGAGGAGTCGATCAGCCGTCTCGCCGGCAGCCAGCACGGCGTCAGGCTCGACCCCGACCAGCTGATCGCCGCCGCGCACCGTGCTGGCCGCCCCGCCGCCGAGCGCACCACGCTCTACGCGACCCGTTGCGACCACCCGCTGAAGCTCGCGGCCTGAGCGCCGGCCGCCCGACGCTCAGCGGAAGAGGTCGTCGGCCGGCGGCCGCCGTAGGACCGCCGCGCCGGGGCCGTCGGCGGCGGTTACGAAGCGGTCGAGGCCGCGCACCAGGACGGCGGGCTGGGCGGCGTCCTTGGCACGGGCGAGGTCGGCCGCGCCGGCGACGGCGTCGGCGACCGCGATCGCCGTCGCCTGGAGCTCACGTCCGTGGCTGTCGGCGCGGCCGCGCCAGTCATCGAGCGGGGCGAGGCCGGCGACGCCGATCGCGACGTCGGTCTGACCCATCCGCCAGGCGCGGCCGAAGGAGTCGGAGACGACCACCGCGGGCGCGACGCCGCGGGCGGCGGCGATCGCCGCGCGCAGGGCACGCGCCGAGCCGTCGGGGTCGGCGGGCAGCAGGATCAGCTCGTCGTCGGCCGCGTTCGAGCGGTCGACGCCGGCGTTGGCGCAGATCAGGCCGTGACGGGTCTCGCAGATCAGCACGCCGTGGCCGGCGCGGACCACCGCGGCCGACTCGTCGAGCACCGCTTGGACCACGCGCGGGTCCTTGCCGTGCTCGGCGGCGAGCGCGAGCGCCCGCTCGCCGGGCTCGATCTCGCTCAGGCGACGGACGCGGCCCTCCGCCTTGGAGACGACCTTGTGGGCGACCGCGAGCACGTCGCCGGCGGCAAGGTCGCGCGGCAGTGCCGCGGCCAGCAGCGCGGCGAGGTCGGCCCCCGGCGCGACCTCGGGCAGTCCGTCCAGCGCGACCGCCGACAGCGCCGGGACGGTCACGCGGCCGGCGGCCTCCCGCTGGCGGCCTCGGCCGAGGCGCGCACGCGGTCGAGCTGGAGCAGGGCGCCGCGGGTCACCGGCGCGCGGGCGCGGAAGGCCGGGTCGGCGAGCAGGGCGGTCAGCGCGTCGAGGTCTTCGGGGGTATCGAGGTCGGGCGCCAGCGACGGAACGTCGACCGCCCGCGCTGTCACGCCGGCCTCGGCCGCGAGGCGCAGGTGGCGCTCGCGGCTGCCGGGCCCGAACGACGGCGCGACGGCGTCCGGCGGCGCGATCAGCAGCCCGTTGGTGCCGGTCCCGTGGCGGTCGGGGATCACGGCGAGGCCGAGCCGCTCGGCGGCGCACCCGTCGAGCAGCGCGTCGACCTCGCCGGCGTCGATCAGCGGTGTGTCGCCGGCGATCAGCAGCACCCGGTCGAACCCCTCGGCGAGCGCGTGGCGGACGCCGATCAGGGCGGCCTCGTCGTGGCCGGCCTCGTCGGGGTCGTCGAGCACCGGCACGTTCTCGACCGCGGCCGCGCGGGCGGCGGTCGTGTTCGCGGTCACTACCGCGATCGCCTCGATCCGCTCGACCCGCCGCAGCGCTGCCAGCACGTCCTGGAACATCGCGTTGACGAGCGCCTGGCGGGCGCCGTTGCCGAGCGCCCCGGCGAGCCGCTGCTTGGCGAGGTCGAAGCTCTTGAGGGGGAGGATCGCGATCGTGCGCATCGTGCGTCCGCCCCGCTGCGAGGCGTCTCCGTCCACTTTAGGCCAGCTCCCGCGCAAAGCTCACGACCGCCTCCGCGACGGCGGCCCGCGCGGCGGGGGTGTCCATCAGCGTGGGGGCGGTTCGCGCGGCGACGCCGACGACGTCCTCGTCGGCGACGATCCCGTCGAGCAGATCGCCGTAGAAGCCCGCGACGCCGGTGGCGGTGGGCTCGATCCCGGCGAAGCCGCAGAACAGCTCGGTCGGCCCCTTGAGCACGCGGCCGCCGACGAACGGGCTGACCGCGACGACCGGCGCCGCGGCTGCGCGCAGCGCCTCGGCGAGGCCCGGCAGGGCGAGGATCGGTCCGATCGAGGCGAGCGGGTTCGACGGGCCGATGACGATCGCCTCGGCGGTCGCGAGCGCGTCGAGGACGGCCGCGGTCGGCGGCGGGGCGTGGGGGGCGCAGCGCGCGGCGAGATCGGTGGCGCGCGGCAGCGGGCCCGGGGTGGCGGGCGCGCCCGCGAGTCCGACGGCGTCGAGCGGGCCGCGCGCGCCGCCGAGGATCATGAACTCCTGGAACGGCCGCTCGCGACCGGCGGCGGCGATCGCCGTCGGCGCCGGGGCGTCGCTCATCGGCAGCACGCGCGCGGTCAGTCCGAGCGCGGCGCAGACCGCGCCGTGGGCGTCGGTCAGCGGCGTGCCGGCCGCCAGCTCCTCGCCGCGGATCAGGCACATCGCCAGGTCGCGGTCGCCGAGGCGAAACCACGTCGGCCGCCCCGCCGCCTCCAGCGCCTCCATCACCCTCCAGCTGTCGCCGGCGATCCCGTAGCCGCGCTCGTCGATCAGGTCGGCGAGCCAGTAGGCGACCAGGTCGGGATCGGGGGAGACGTGCGCGCCGTGGGCGAGCACGTCGTCGCCGGTGTTGGCGATCACCGTCAGGTTCTCGCCGCCGACGACGTCGAGCAGTCCGCGGGCCAGCTTGGCCCCGCCGGTGCCTCCGGAGAGCAGCGCTACGCGCATCGCGCAGGCCCGTCTACCAGAGCTCGTCGGGCAGCCCGGTGAGCTTGACCCCGGCGTGGGACTTGTTGCGGATGTTCACCGAGATCAGCAGCGGGGTCAGCGCCTCGACGAACCGGGCGGTCTCGAGCGAGCCGGCGTTTACGGGCCGCAGGCCGGGTATCGAGCTGACGATCTCCGCGACGGCGGCCTTCGGCGCCTTGCGGTCGGCGCAGATCAGCACGTCCTGGTCGAGGGCGGTGTCGAGGTCGCTCAGCGTCGCGGCGTCGACGGTGTGCAGCGCGCTGACCACCTCGACGCCGTCGGGCACCATCTCCTGGGCCTGCTCGGCCGCCGAGCCCTGGGGGACCCCGAGCAGCCGGGTCGCCTTGCCGGAGACGGCGGCGGCGAGCGGGACGGTCGCGTCGACGAGGATCTGTCCCTCGCGCAGCGCGCCCTTCAGGTTGGTGAGGTTCTCCGACTGGGCGCGGAAGGGCACCGTCAGGAAGACGATCTCGCCGAGTGGGGCGGCGTCGGCGTTGGCCGCGCCCGCGACGTGCGCGTTGGACACCCGCTCGCGGATCTTGGCCGCCGCCTCCTCGGCCCGACCGGCGTCGCGCGAGCCGATCACGACCTCGTGCCCGGCGACGGCGAGGCGGAGGGCGAGGCCGAAGCCCAGGGCGCCGGTTCCGCCGACGATCGGGATGGGAGAGCCGCTCACGGGGCGGGAACGCTAACACCCCACTGCCGCGGCCCTGCCGCAGACGGGCACGCTGAGCCGGGTGGCGCAGGCCGGCGTCAGCGGTACGGCGGCGGACGCGCGAGGGTAGTCTCGCGACCATGTCCGCCGATCCGGTTCGCATCCGTGAGGTCGGTCCGCGCGACGGGTTCCAGAACGAGCCCGAGACGGTCGCGACCGACGACAAGGTCCGTTTGGTCGAGCTGCTCGCTCGCACCGGGTTGCGTCGGTTGGAGGTGACGTCGTTCGTTCGTGCGGACGTGATTCCGCAGTTGGCGGACGGGGCGGAGGTGCTGCGTCGCGCCGATGTTCCCGACGACGTCGCGGTGACGGTGTTGATCCCGAACGAGCGGGGGCTCGACAACGCGCTGGAGCTGCGCGACCACTTCCAGGAGGTCAACCTGTTCCTGTCGGCCACCGAGAGTCACAACCGGGCGAACGTGAACCGCTCGGTAGAGGAGTCGTTGGCGGGGTTGGAGCGGGTGGTGGCCCGGGCGTTGGGGGAGGGTTTGCGGTGTGAGGCGGTGATCTCGGTGGTGTTCGGGTGTCCGTATGAGGGGCCGGTGGACCCCGAGCGGGTGTTCGAGATCGCGCAGCGGCTGCGCGCCGCCGGCTGCGCCGAGCTGGGCTTCGCCGACACGACCGGGATGGCGAACCCCGCCCAGGTGCGTGAGTTCTTCGCCGCCGCCTTCGAGCGGCTGGGCGAGGTCGAGCTGACCGCCCACTTCCACAACACGCGCGGCCAGGGTCTCGCCAACGCACTCGCGGCACTGGAGGCCGGCTGCCGCTCGTTCGAGAGCTCCTTCGGCGAGCTGGGCGGCTGCCCGGTGCCCAAGGGCGCGACCGGCAACGTCGCCAGCGAGGACCTCGTCTCGATGCTGCACGAGATGGGCCATCCGACCGGGATCGACCTTGGGGCGCTGTTGGAGTGCTCGCGCGAGGTCCAGCGCGTTCTCGGCCGGCCGTTGGGCAGCCACCTGCTGACCGCCGGCCCGATCGACTGGACCGGACGGCCGGCGTGACCGCGCGCGGTGGGCCCGCGCCCGGCGCGACGCGGCCCCGGCGATGAGCGTCCCGGCGACCGTGCGGGCCGACGTCGAGGCGCTGGCGGCGCTGGAGCGCCGGTCGGCCTCGCCGGGCGAGCTGGCAAGCGCGCACTGGTGCGCGCAGCGGCTGGCGGCCGCCGGAGCGCGCGACGTCGAGCTGGCCTCGTACCGCTACCAGCACACCTTCGGTCACGCCCACGCCGCGCTGTTCGCGACCGCCGCGCTCGGCCGACTGCCCGCCGCGGCGGCGCTGCTCGGGTTCGAGCTCGACTACTCCGGTCGCTCCCAGCCGCTGCGCCGCCTGCTGCCGGCGAGCGAGGGGGCCAACGTCGTCGCCCGCCTGCCCGTCGCGGACGCTGGGCGGATCTCGGCACCTATGTTGCCGCGATCCGCCCAGCGTGCGGGAGCGCGTGAGCGGCGGGGCCGCACACTGGTGCTCGTCGCCCACCACGACGCCGCCCACACCGGCCTGATGTGGCATCCGCGGCTGGCCGAGGCGGGCGCCGGTCGCGACGGACGGCTGCCGTTCTCGCTGCTGCCCGAGCTGGCGATGGCCGCGACTGCGCTGGGGCCGCGCCGGCTGCGCTGGCCGGCGCGGGCGGTGCTCGCGCTGGCGGCGGCGCTCTCGCTGCAGGTGGCGCGCGGGGCGACCGTGCCCGGCGCGAGCGACAACGCGACCGGCGTCGCCGCCGCGATCGCGCTGGTCGAACGGCTGATCGCCGACCCGCTGCCCGACACCGAGGTCGTCTGCCTGCTGCCCGGCTCGGAGGAGTCGGGGATGGGCGGGATGGCGGCCTGGTTGGCCACCGAAGGCGCGGCGCTCGACCCGGCGCGCACGCTGGTGCTGGGCCTCGACACGCTCGGCGCCGGCGAGCCGATCGCGCTGTCGGCCGAGGGGCCGCTGTGGCGGGTTCGCTACCGCGCGCAGGAGCTGGCGTTGGCCGACGCCGGCGCGGCCCGCGCCGGCCGTCCGGCGCCGCGCCGCTACCGGCTCGGCGGCTGGACCGACCCGGTGCTCGCCCGCCTCGCCGGGCTGCCCGCACTTTCGCTGCTCTCGCTGCGCGGCGACGTCTTCAACGACTACCACCGGCCCAGCGACACCCCCGACCGCGTCGACTGGGAGAGCGTCGTGGCCTGCCTGGACATCGCCGAGGGGGTCGCGCGCGAGTGGGCCGGGACCGGCCGGTGAGCGGCCGGCGACGCATCGAAGGCGCGCCGCGCGGGTTACCGTAGCCGTGAGCGGCGAGATGAACGACCACTGCACCGGTGAAGAATTCGCTGACGGAGCGCTGACCAGGCGCCGTCTGCTCGGCTCGGCGGCCGCCGCCGGGGTGGCCGCGGCGCTGCCCCCGCTGGCGCCCGACGGCCTGTTCGTGCCCGACGCCCACGCCTCCCCGACACCCGGCGCGAACGTCGTCGTGGTGGTCGTCGACTCGGTCCGCTCCGACCACGTCGGCGCCTACGGCGGCCGCCGCGCCCAGACCCCAACGCTCGACGCGCTCGCCCGCGAGAGCCTGACGCTCACCCGTGCCCGCCACGAGACGATGCCGACCGTCCCGGTCCGCAAGCAGATCCTCACCGGGCAGCGGATGTTCCCGTTCCGCGGCTGGAACCCCGGCGCCGGCGGGCTGCCGAAGGTCCCCGGCTTCGAGGGCATCGGCAAGGGGGAAGCCACCTTCCTCGACGTGCTCAAGCGGCGCGGCTACCTGACCGGCTACGTGACCGACAATCCGCACCTGCTGCGGCCCGCCTTCGCCCAGTTCCGCTCGCGCGTCGACGTCGTCGACCTCGTCCACGGCCAGGTGCCCGGCTGGAAGCAGAAGCGCGGGCCGGTCTCCAACGCGCGCCTGCGCCGTCACCTCGCGCCGGAGCTGCGCGGTCGCGACCGCGGCCGGATCCGTGAGCACCTCGGCTACAACTCCGCCACTCGACGCGAGCAGGACTACCTCACCGCGCGCGTCTTCGGCGGCGGGATGGACTTCCTCGAGCGCGCCGCCGCCCGCCAACGACCCTTCGCGCTGGTCGTCGACACCTTCGACGTCCACGAGCCGTGGGACCCGCCTGACAGCTACCTCGCCCGCTACGCCCGGATCAAGCGCGGCGGCTACCGGCCGATCATGCCCTTCCCGACCCCGGCCGGACGCACGCGCGACATCTCGAAGCGGACGCTGAAGCTCGCCCAGGCCCTCTACGCGGCGGAGGTCACCTTCCTCGACGCCTGGCTCGGCCGCTTCCTCACCCGCCTCGACGACCTCGGGCTGTCCAACACCTGGGTCGTGGTCGTCTCCGACCACGGCGTCTACCTCGGCGAGCACGGCTGGCTGGGCAAGCAGGCCGGCGACCTCCACGGGGAGCTGCTCGACGTGCCGTTCCTGGTCCGCCACCCCGCGCGCGTCGGCGCGGGCCGGCGCAGCGGCTACTTCGCCTCCGCCCACGACGTCGCGCCGACCGTCCTGCGCGGAGTCGGCGCGGCCCCGCCGAAGTCGATGGACGGCGCCGACCTCGGCCCGCTGCTGCGCGGCCGCGCCGCGCGGCGCCGGGCGGTCTGGACCTCCGCCTGGGGCACGACCCTCGCCGCCGGCGACGGCCGCTGGCTCTACACCGCCGAGAACGCCTCCGGCCGCGTCGTCACCGAGGGCCTGTTCGACACCCGCAGCGACCCGCGCGAGGGCCGCAACCTCGCCCGCCGCCGGCCCGACCTCGTACGCAAGTTCCGCGGCGAGCTCGCCAAGGCCGCCGGCAAGCGCGGCTTCCCGCGCCTCTGAGGACGCCGCCGGCGGCGTCCTCGGTCGGCCATGGCCTGCCGGCCTATGGCCTCCCTGCGTCCTTGCCGGACGGCGCCCCAGAGACGCGGGCCCGCCCGTGTGTCCCCGTCAGGAGCCGGTGAAGGCTGGGGGGCGGCGCTCGAAGAAGGCGCGGGTGCCCTCGGCGAAGTCGTCGGAGGCGACCAGCGCCTCCTGAGCCCGGACCTCCTGCTCGAGCGTCAGGGCGAGCGCCGGCTTGGCGGCGGCGTCGAGCACCCGCTTGGCGAGCGCGACCGCGCGCGGCGCGCAGCTCGCCAGCTCGCCGGCGAACGCCTCGACCGTCGCGTCGAGCTCGTCGGCGGGAGCGATCCGGTTCGCGAAGCCGATCCGGTGCGCCTCGCGTCCGTCGATCAGCTTGCCGGTCATGATCAGCTCCTTGGCGTTGCCGAGGCCGACGATCGCCGGCAGCCGCGAGCAGCCGCCGACGTCGGGCAGCAGGCCGACGCGGACCTCCATGATCCCGGCGACGGCGTCCTGGGCCATCACGCGGAAGTCGGCCGCCAGCGCCAGCTCGAACGCGCCACCGAGGCAGCCGCCGTGGATCTGGCAGATCGTCGGCTTGGGCATCTCCTCGAGCAGGTTCCACCAGCTGAGGATCGCCCGCCGGAACGGCCGCAGGTTGGCCGGGTCGCCGGCCAGCTCCTGGAGGTCGTGGAGGTCCATGCCGGAGGAGAACATCGGCCCGTCGCCGCGGACGATCACCACGCGCGCGGCCGGGTCGGCCGCCGCCTGCTCGAGCGCCCGGCCGAGGGCCTCGATCAGCTCGCCGTTGAAGGCGTTGCGCTTCTCCGCCCGCTGCAGGACGAGATGGCGGACCCCCTCGCGATCCTCGACTCCGATCAGTGACATAGGCTCTCCCGCGACTCGCTGACGTCTGACCGGGAGAACGTAGTGGAGATCAAGAAGGTTGGAGTGCTTGGGGCAGGGCTGATGGGCCACGGGATCGCGCAGGTGGTCGCGCAGGCCGGATACGACGTGGTGCTGCGCGAGGCCGACCAGGGGGCCCTCGACAAGGGCGTCGGCAAGATCGAGAAGCAGCTGGCTCGCGCGGTCGAGAAGGGGCGCGCCGAGCAGGCCGATGCCGACGCGGTCCGCGCGCGCATCCAGCCGACGCTCGACTACGCCGACCTCGCCGGCTGCGATCTCGTCGTCGAGGCGATCACCGAGGACCTCGCGCTCAAGCTCGAGATGTGGCGTGAGGTCGACGCGATCGTCGCGCCGGAGGTGCTGTTCGCCACCAACACCTCGTCGCTGGCGGTGATCGACCAGGCGGCGTCGACCTCGCGGCCGGACCGCTTCTTCGGCCTGCACTTCTTCAACCCGGCCCAGGTGATGAAGCTCGTCGAGGTGGTGCGCGGCATCACCACCTCCGACGAGACCTTCGCGGCCGGCATCGCCTTCACCGAGAGCCTCGGCAAGATGGGGATTCCGACGCGCGACAAGGCGGGCTTCATCGTCAACCGCCTGCTGGTGCCCTACATGCTCGACGCGATCCGCGCCTACGAGGAGGGCGTCGGCTCGATCGAGGAGATCGACGCGGCGATGAAGGCCGGCGCCGGCCACCCGATGGGGCCGCTGCTGCTGGCCGACTTCGTCGGGCTCGACACGCTCGGCGCGATCTGCGACGTGCTCTTCGACGAGTTCCGCGAGCGCCGCTTCGCCCAGCCGCCGACGCTGCGCAAGATGCTCGCCGCGCGCTGGTACGGCCGCAAGTCGGGCATGGGCTTCTACGACTACTCCGGCGAGGAGCCGGTCGGCAACGCGGCGGTCTAACCGCCGTCCGGCAGCCGGTAGCCCATCCCGCGCACCGTCTCGATGGTGTCGTTGCCGAGCTTGCGGCGCAGGTTGGAGACGTAGACGTCGACGATGTTCGAGCCGGGGTCGAAGTCGTAGCCCCAGACCTGGGAGAGCAGCTGCTCGCGTGCGAGCACCTGCCCTGGGTGGCGCAGGAAGGTCTCCAGCAGCGTGAACTCACGCGCGGTCAGCTCGACCTCCTCGTCGCCGGCACGGGCGCGGCGGCTGCGCAGGTCGAGTGAGATCGGTCCGGCGGCCAGCTCGGTCTCGCCGCCGGCGCCGCCGCCGGCCGGGCCGGCGCGCAGCCGGGCGCGCACACGCGCAAGCAGCTCCTCGAAGCGGAACGGCTTGGTGACGTAGTCGTCGGCGCCGCCGTCGAGGCCGGCAACCTTGTCGGAGACGCCGTCGCGGGCGGTGAGCAGGATCACCGGCAGCCGCTGGCCGCGCTCGCGCAGCTCAGCCAGGACCGTCAGCCCGTCCTTGCCGGGCAGGCCGATGTCGAGGATCAGCAGATCGAAGGAGTCGTCGCGTGCGAACGCCGCGGCGGTCGCGCCGTCGCCGACGACGGTCGTCGCGAAGCCGCTGGCGCGTAGGCCCTTCTCGAGGAAGGAGGCGAGCCGCGGCTCGTCCTCGGCGATCAGGACCCGGCTCACCGGGCGCCGGCCCCCGGACCGGGCCGGACGTCGCCGGCGCGGCTCGCGTCGAGCGGGATCACGACCGTGAACGTAGCGCCGTGGCCGGGCGTCGACTCCAGCTCGACCGCGCCGCCGTGCGCCTCGGCGATCGCGCGGACGATCGCCAGCCCGAGGCCGGCGCCGTCGGAGCGGCGCGGGCCGCCGCCGCGCGCGAACCGCTCGAACAGCCGTTCCTGGTCGGTGCGCGGGATCCCGGGACCGCTGTCGGCCACCCAGAGGCGGGCCGCGGCGCCCTCGACGGTCGCACCGATCGTGATCCGGTCGCCGGGCACGGTGTGCTGGACGGCGTTGGAGGCAAGGTTCATCGCCGCCTGGGTGAGCCGCTGGCGGTCGCCGACCACGGTCACCGGCCGGTCGGGGCCGACCAGCCGCCAGTCGCGGTCGGCGAGGCCGCGCGCCTTGGCCTCCAGCTCGGCGGCGAGGTCGCCGAGGTCGAGCGGCGCGATCTCCAGGAAGCCGGTGGACTCGGCGCGGGCGAGCAGCAGCAGGTCGTCGACGAACCGGCTCATCCGGTCGAGCTCGTCCATCACCAGCGCGAGCGTCTCGCGCTGCTCGTCGGGGTCGTCGCCCATCAGCTCGAGGTGGCCGCGGACGATCGTGATCGGGGTGCGCAGCTCATGGCTGGCGTCGTCGACGAACGCGCGCTGGGTGGCGAACGCCGACTCGAGCCGGTCGAGCATCGCGTTGAATGCGCGGCCGAGGTCGGCCAGCTCGTCGTCGCCCTGGACGTCGATCCGGCGCGTGAGGTCGGTCTCGGTGATCGCGAGCGCCGTGCTCTGCAGCTCGCGTAGCGGCGCCAGCACGCGGCCGGCGGCGAGCCAGGCGGCGAGCGAGGCGAGCAGCAGCACGCCGAGGCTCACCAGCAGCACGACCCGCAGCCCCGCGACGACCTCGTCGCGCTCGTCGCGGGTGAACTCGACCACCACGAACGCTCCGAGCTGCTCACCGTCGCGGACGATCGGCACCGCCAGGTAGCGCACGCCGCCGGCCGAGGTGTCCGCCTCGCCCTGCTCGGACTCGGTCAGCGATGTCCACCGCTGGTGCAGCGGCGCGAGCTCGTCGATCGGATAGTCGCGCTCGCCGCTGGACTTGTAGGGCTCCGACCCCGAGAAGGTGAGCAGGACCTCCTCGTCGCCGGGGACGTTGCGGTCCAGGTAGGTGTCGAAGATCGCCTCGATGTCCGCGCCGAACGGCTGGCCGGTCTGCGGGTCGCGGCCGTCGACGAGGCGCCGGAACTCGCTCGCCTCCTGGGTCAGGCCCTCCTCGACCTCGTCGTTGAGGCGGACCAGCTGGATCTCGCTGATCAGCAGCACCGACACGAGCGTCGACGCGGCGAGCAGCAGGACCATCCAGCGGAGGATCCGCACTCGGGCGCTGCGCAGCGGCTTCAATCGTCGTCCCCGTCGTCATCGTCATCGTCGAGATCGTCATCCCCGTCCTCGTCATCGTCATCGTCGTCGTCGGCAGCCGGTGGCGGCGGGGTCGGCGCCGGCGTCGGCGCGGGGGTCGGCTGCGGCGCCTGGGGCTCGAACCGCTCCGGCGAGCGGGTCTGCGGGGCTGGGGAGGACTGGGGCGCCGGGGCGGGTGTCTGGCGGGCTGTCGCCCGCCGGCGGCGCTCGGCCGCCGCCCTTTGACGGCGCTGGGCCTGGCGGCGTTGCGCGCGGCGGCGTTCGCGCGCCGCCTGGCGGCGGGCGGCGGCACGCTCGGCGGAGCTTTCCGTGTCGGCCGGCATGTCGATCTGGATCGGCGGCACCGGCTCGGGGTCGTAGCCGCGCAGCTCGCTCGCGGCCGCCAGCGCGACGCCGACGGCGACCGCGGCGGCGAGGAGGCCGAGCAGGACGCGTGCGAGGCTCACACCGCGGGATGGTCGCGGATCGACGGCGCGGCGGCGCTCACCCGCGGGCACCGGCCACCGGCTCCAGCCGCGCGCGCAGCTCGTCGATCGTCGGGCGGGAGGCCGGATCGGGATCGAGGCAGGCGTCGACGGCGGCGCTCAGCGCCCGCGGCAGTCCCCGCCGTGTCGAGCCGAGCGCCGGCGCACGCCGCTCCAGCTGTGGGTGCGCGCCGTCGCCGTCGGCGAACGGGGTGTCGCCGACCGCCGCGGCGTGGAGCACGATCCCGATCCCCCAGACGTCGGCCGGCGGCCCGACCGGTCCGCCGCGCGCCTGCTCGGGCGCCATGTAGCACCAGGTGCCGACCCCGGGCCGCGCACGTCCGGGCCGCCGGGCGATGCTGAGGTCGATCAGCTTCGCCCGCCCGTTCTCGGCGATCACGTTCGACGGCTTGAGGTCGAGGTGGACGTAGCCGGCGTCGTGGAGGTGGCCCGCGGCGCTCGCGAGCTGGAGGCCGAGGAACGCCAGCTCGGCCGCGCGCAGGCGGCGGTGCTCGATCAGGTGGCCGACCGTCTCGCCGCCGACGGTCTCCATCGCGATCGCCGGGTGGGGGTCGCGCAGCGTCTCGTAGCCGCGCACGATCGACGGGTGGCAGAGCCGGCGCAGCAGCGCCCCCTCGGCCAGCAGTCGGCGGGCGGCGCGGGCGTCGCCGCGGCGGTCGGGGCGCAGCGTCTTGACCACGCAGCGACAGCGGCGGGCCTCGCTCCAGACGTCGTAGACGTCGAGGTCGCGGCCGCGCGCGAGGTGCTCGACGACCTCGTACCCGGGCGCCAGCCGCGCGCCCGGTCCGCGCGGCCTCACGCGGCCTCCTCCAGCTCCGACGGGTCGGCCAGCTCGCCCCCCTCGACGACGATGGCCCGGTCGGCGACCGCGAGCAGCGCCGGGTCGTGGCTGATCACCAGCGCGGTGCGGCCGCGCAGCAGGTCGCGCAGCGGCGCCACCAGCGCGCGGGCCGCGTCGGCGTCGAGGCCGGTCGTCGGCTCGTCGAGGATGACCACCGGGGTGTCGCGCAGCAGCGCGCGGGCGATCTCCAGCCGCCGCCGCTGGCCGCCCGAGAGCGACCGTCCGCGGGGGCCGACGCGCGTGTCGTAGCCGTCCGGGAGGGCCGCGACGAACCCGTCGGCGCCAGCGGCGACGGCTGCCGCCCGGATCTCCTCGCGGCTGGCCCCGGCGCGGCCGAAGGCGATGTTGTCGGCCACCGACGCGTCGAAGAGCAGCGTCTCCTGCTGGAGCAGGCCGACGTTCTCGCGCAGCGACTCGAGCGTGACGTCGCGGACGTCGACGCCGTCGATGCGGACGGTGCCGCGGTCGGGGTCGGCGAAGCGGGGCAGCAGCCGCGCGACGGTCGACTTGCCGGCGCCGCTCGGTCCGAGGAGGGCGACGACCTCGCCGGGCTCGACGCGCAGCGTCGCGTGGCGCAGCGCCGGGCGGGTCGCGCCGGGGTAGGAGTAGGCGACGCCGTCGAGCTCGACCGCTCCGGCGGCGCGGCCGAGCGACATCGCGCCGGGGCGGTCGGCGACCGTCGGGCGCTCGTCGAGCAGCTCGATGACCCGCTCGCCGCCGGCGGTGGCGGAGAACAGCTGGGTCGCGAGCGAGCTGAGGTCGGAGATCGGCCGCAGCAGCTGCGAGAGGAAGGCGAGGAAGGCGATCAGGCCGCCGATCGTCAGGTTGCCCTGCTGGATCGAGAGGGTTCCGAGCGCGACGATGATCAGCACGCCGGCCACCTCGATCAGGGCGATCACCGGCCCGAACGCGCCGCCGACGCGGACGGCCGCCAGCTCCGCCTGGACGATCCCCTCGCCCTCGGAGCGGAAGCGGCGCCGCTCGCTGTCCTGGCGGTTGCACGACTGCACGAGGGTGGCGTTGGAGAGGCTCTCCTCCGCGACGGCGCTGAGCGATCCGCTGCGGCGGCGCTTCTCGCGCGTGGCGCGCTTGGCGTAACTGGCGAAGACGCGCGCGGCGATCGCGAACGGCGGCACGACGACCAGCGTCACCAGGGCCAGGCGCCAGTCCAGCAGCGCGAGCGCGCCGGCGAAGAAGAAGATCCGGGCGGCGGCCGAGACGAGGTCGGCGAGGCCGCCGAGCACGAAGGACTCGATCGCCTGGACGTCACCGGAGAAGCGGCTGACGAGGTCGCCGACGCGGCGACGGTCGAGCGCGTCCAGCGACAGCCGCTGGAGGTGGTCGAAGAAGGCGGCGCGCAGGTCGAGCAGGAACCGCTCGCCGGCCCAGGTCCAGGCGTAGTCCTCGCCGAAGGAGAGCGCGGCGCCGAGCACCGTCAGCCCGATCACCGTGGGGATGAGCCAGACGAGCGGCCCCATGTCGGCCGGCACGACGACCTGATCGACGGCGACCTTGAACAGCCAGATCTCGACGGCCTGAAGAGCGGGGACGAGCGCCACGAACAGCAGGCCGGCGGCGATCTGGCGCCGGTACGGGCGCGCGAAGGGCCAGAAGCGGCGCAGCAGCCGCCGGATCGGCACGGTCGGGGTGGCCTCGACGAGGCCGCCGCCCTCGCCACGCGGAAGCAGCAGACGGTGCAGGCGACGGCCCGGCGCGGACGCCGGGCCGTCGGGATCTGCGGTGGGTCGGTTCACCGGCCGCCGGCTCAGGTGTCGGTGTTGCGGCGGGCGCGGCGGCGCTTGCGGGCGACGCAGCGGCGGCGGCGCGCCTTGCGCTTGAAGCGGCTGCAGCCGCTGCGGGTGTCGCTGTCGGTGTCGCGGCGCGACGTCCGGGCGGCGGGCGCGGCGGCGGCGAACGCGGATCGGTATGCCATCTCGTATCGCTCCTTGGGGGGTTGGTTGCTCGGTTGCTGCGACCGGAAGACTCCCCAGGCGGCGTGAGCGGTCGATGAAGAGACGATGAGGAGTCCTTCATGCGGGGCGGATCCCGCTCTGGGAGCGGGGTCGCGCGGTCTTCGCGGACCGGCGCGGAGGGCTCAGCCGCGCTGCGCGGCGGCGGCGTCGAGGCCGCGGGCGAGCTCGGAGAAGCTGGCGACCGTCGCCGCCGCGGCTCCGGGCTCGGGCGCTCCGACCTCGACGGTGACGGCGGGGCGCGCGGCCAGCGTGCGGCGGTGGCGGCGGCGCCAGGCGCGCATGCCGGCGCGGTTGGCGGCGCCGGCGCCGGCCAGGACCAGCCAGACATCGAGATGGCGCAGCTCGCCGTCGAGCTGTTGGGTCAACGCGAGCGCGCAGGCGGTCCCGGCGGCCTCGCCGAGACCGTCGCCGACGGGGGCCAGCTCGGCGTCGACGAGCGCCGGCACGAGCGCCAGCAGCGCCAGCGTCGGCAGGAGCTGGAGTGCGGTGAGCCAATCGCCCTCGACGCCGCCGACACGGACCAGACAGCAGAGCAAAGCCGCCACGTAGATCGCCGCGACCCACGGCCAGGGGTCGCCGACGCGGTCGGCGAGCCGCGCGAACGCCGACGCCCGCGGCGCGTCGTAGGAGGCGGCCAGGACCAGGAGGCCGCGGCCGCTGCCGCTCGGCGGGGGCGCGGAGACGTTCTGGGAGGCGCGGACGCCGAGCAGCCGCGCGAGCACAGGCCGCCCGAGCGCCTCGAGCGTCGAGGACACCAGCGCGGCGGCCACGAGCGCCGCCCCGATCTCCGGGGCGCCGACCGACAGCACGCCGCCGACGACCGCCAGCGCCGCGGCGACCGCCTGGGCGAGCGCCCAGCGGTGGTGGAAGCGGAATGGCTCCAGCTCGGCCCCGCGGCCAAGCTCGTGGACCCGCTCCGTCAGATGCAGGGCGGCGCGGCGCTCGAGCTCACCGCCGGCGCGGCGGCCGGTGAAGGCGGCCAGCGCGGCGGTCTCCTCGGTCGGGTCCATCGCCGGGGGAGGGTAGAGTCGTCCGACCCCGCCGTGCGTGGCGGCGACCGGATCGGAGGCGCGCGTGGGCAGAGGCAGGCTGGGTGTGGGGGAGGTGGTCGCGGGCGTCGGCGGCCTGGCGCTGTTGCTCTCGACGTTCCTGCCGTGGTACGGCTCCGACGCGCTCGACGGCGCCGACATCGCGGTCGCGACCGAGCTCGACGCCTGGCAGTCCTTCGCGCTGCTCGACGTGGTGCTGGTCGTGGTGGCGATCGTCGCGGTCGGCTTTGCGATCGTCAGCCTCGCCGAGACCGCGCCTGAGCTGCCGCGGCCGCCGGGCCGGATCGCGATGGGCGCCGGCGCGCTGGCGCTGGTCGCGATCTTGATGCGGCTGATCGTCGCCCCGGAGGCCGACCTCGGGCTCGGGATCGAGGCCGAGCTGACGCCGCGGATCGGCAGCTTCGCCGGACTGGTGTCGGCGGCGGCGATCACCTGGGGCGGCTGGCGCGCCACCGCCGCCGACGGCGCCGGGAGCGAGCCGGCCGCGACCGGCTAGTGCGGCGGGTGGGACTCGAACCCACAAGCCCTTGCGAGCAGCGGCTTTTGAGACCGCCTCCTTTACCAATTTGGACACCGCCGCGTACGGCCGTCCGCGGCGATTCTAGGGCTTGACGGCGCCCGCGGCGAGCGGGTCCGCGCGGCGGGCGGTCAGGCGCCGAGCGGCTCGGGGGTGCCGCCGCGGGCGGGCGGCTCGTGGTGGCGGTCGTCCTCGGGATCGACCTCGATCTCGATGTTCCACTGCTGGCTGAACGCGCGCGCGCAGGCGATCACGATCATCGCCTGAATCGGGACCAGGACGAAGGTCAGGACGCCGATCAGGCCGGGGTCGAGCAGCGGGTCGGCGAAGCCGGCCTTGTCGCGGGCGAACCACGACGGGGCCGCGACCAGCGCGAGCACCCCGTAGAGCACCGCCAGCGCCGCCGCCACCGTCAGCACGCCGCGGTTCCAGCGCGACACGTAGTAGGCGAACAGCAGGTTCAGGAACGCGTAGGCGAAGGCGAACGGCGTCGAGCCTTGAAGCGCCGACCAGCCGCCGATGGTGACGATCAGGACCAGCGCCGCGCTGACGATCAGCAGCAGCACGACGACGGCCTTCATCGCCTTCGACTCGGGCTTGTCCCGGTTGGGGTGGTAGATCACCGGCTCGGCCATCGCTCTCCTCGCGGGAGCGAGCCTACACCGTCGCCACGCCAGCGGGCGCAGGTTCCGATGCGGATGGAGGGACTCGAACCCCCACGGCCGAGGCCACCGGCACCTAAAGCCGGCGCGTCTACCAGTTCCGCCACATCCGCGTGCAGCGATTGAACCACAGGACGCCGCCGACAGAAGTCTCGGCGTTGTGGGAGCAATTGACACACAGCCCGATCTGTGTAAAACTTGCGTCCGTGGGCTAGCTGCCCTGTCCAAAGAACCGAACGGGAGACGGAGACGGATGACCTCAGCGACGATCGACGCGGCCGAGCCGCTCGAGACGCCGACCTGGCGCGACGGCAAGCGCTACGCCTGGCTGCTCGGCCTGCTCGTCCCGAGCCTGCCGCTGATGGCCTGGGCGCTGGTCGAGGCGACCGGGGTCGGCGCCTTCTGGTTCATCGGTCCGGTCGTCGTCTTCGGGATGTTCCCGCTGCTCGACCTGCTGATCGGAACCGACCAGGAGAACCCGCCCGACAGCGTGATCGCCTGGCTGGAGGAGGACCGCTACTACCGCTGGTGCACCTACCTGTTCATCCCGCTGCAGTACGTGTCGCTGGTGCTCGCCTGCTGGCTGTGGTCCAGCGGCAGCCTCTCCACCCTCGACAGCATCGGCCTCGCGCTGACCACGGGCATCGTCGCCGGCGTCGCGATCAACACCGCCCACGAGCTCGGCCACAAGCGGGCCAGCGTCGAGCGCTGGCTGAGCAAGGTCGCGCTCGCCCAGACCGGCTACGGCCACTTCTTCATCGAGCACAACCGCGGCCACCACGTCCGCGTCGCCACGCCCGAGGACCCGGCCAGCTCGCGGATCGGCGAGAGCTTCTGGGAGTTCCTGCCGCGCACCGTCGCCGGCAGTGTCAGCTCGTCGTGGGAGCTGGAGGCCAAGCGCCTGCACCGGATGGGCAGGCGGACCTTCTCGATCCACAACGACATCCTCAACGCCTGGCTGATGACCGCCGTGCTGTTCGGCGCGCTGATCGCCGTGTTCGGCTGGGTCGTGGCGCCCTACCTGATCGTCCAGGCGGCGCTCGGCTTCTCGCTGCTGGAGGTCGTCAACTACCTCGAGCACTACGGCCTGCTGCGCGGTCGCCGCGACGACGGCCGCTACGAGATCACCCGCCCCGAGCACAGCTGGAACTCCAACAACGTCGCCTCCAACGTCCTGCTCTACCACCTCCAGCGCCACTCCGACCACCACGCCAACCCGCTGCGCCGCTACCAGGCGCTGCGTCACGAGGACGACGCTCCACAGCTTCCGACCGGCTACGCCGGGATGATCGTGCTGGCGACGATCCCGCCGCTGTGGCGGCGGGTGATGGACGGCCGGCTGGTCGACCACTACGACGGTGACGTGACCCGCGCGAACATCCACCCGCGCGCCCGCAGGCGGGTGCTGCGCCGCCACGGCGGCGGCGAGGCGGCCGCGGCATGAGCGCCTACCGCTGTCCGAGCTGCGGCTACGTCTACGACGAGGCCGCCGGCCACGCCCGCGAGGGGTTCGCGCCGGGCACGCCGTGGAGCGAAGTGCCCGACGACTGGGCGTGCCCCGACTGCGGCGTGCGCGACAAGCTCGACTTCGAGCCGGAGGGCTGACGCGTGGAGGCGGCGACACGGACCCCGTATGCGGTCGCGGCCCGCGAGCTGCTGCGCGACACGTTGTTCGACGCCGCCGGCGACCTGCTGCGCGACCGCGACTGGTCGGAGATCACGATGGCCGACATCGCCACCGCCGCGGGGGTCAGCCGCCAGACGCTCTACAGCGAGTTCGGCTCGCGCGCCGGGTTCGCCCAGGCGCTGTTCATCCGCGAGGCCGACCGCTTCCTGACCGACGTTGAGCTGGCGGTCTCCTCGAACCTCGACGACCCGACCAAGGCCCTCACCGCCGCCTTCGACGTCTTCCTCACCGCCGCGGCCGACCATCCGCTGATCCGCTCGGTGGTCTCCGGAAACGGCAACGACAGCCTGCTGCCCTACGTCACCACCCAGGGCCAGCCGGTCGTCGGCGTCGCCGCCGAGCGGCTGTCGACGGTCATCGCGGCCGGCTGGCCGCACGTCGACCCCGCCGCGATCGACCTGCTGTCGGAGTCGGTCGTCCGCTTGGCGATCAGCTACGCCGCGCTGCCGACCGGGCCGGCGAACATGACCGCCGCCTCGGTCGCCACCCTCCTCGGGCCCTACCTGCGCCAGGTGGTCGGGGAGGCCGAGCGGGCGAGCTGACGGGGGAGCCGGGATTCGAACCCGGATTCACGGTTTTGGAGACCGCGCGCATAGCCGTTAACTCACTCCCCCAACGGCACGGCATGGTACCGAGCCGGCGGGGCGCGGTTAGGATCGCCGCAAGGGGAGGCTGAGAGAGGAGAGGCGTGGCGACCGTCGAGAGCGTGACCGGGCCGTTGGATGCAGACCAGCTGGGGGTGACGTTGATCCACGAGCACCTCTGCTTCAGGGACGAGGCCAACGCGATCCAGTGGCCCCACCTCTACGACGAGCAGGGCCAGCACGACGCGGCCGTCGTCGCCGCCGCTGGGGCGCTCGAGGTGGGGGTGAGGACGGTCGTCGAGCCGACGGCGATGTACGGGGGGCGCGACGTGCGGCTGATGGAGCGGGTCGCGCGCGAGACCGACCTGCAGCTGGTCGCCTGCACGGGCATCTACACCTACGACTTCCTGCCCCACTACTGGCTCAGCCGCGACGCCGACGCGATGGCCGACGCCTTCGTCCACGACATCGAGAGCGGTATCCAGCGCACGCCGATCAAGGCGGCGTTTCTCAAGTGCGCGGCCGACGCGCCGGGCGTGACCGAGAACGTCGAGAAGGTCCACCGCGCCTGCGCCCGCGCGAGCCTGCGCACCGGCGCGCCGATCATGGCCCACAGCCACCCCGCCGAGCGCACCGGCCTGCGCCAGATGGAGATCTTCGCCGAGGAGGGCGTCGACCCGGCGAAGGTCCAGCTCGCCCACACCGGCGACAGCGACGACCTCGACTACATCGGGGCGGTGCTCGACACCGGGGCCTGGATCGGCATGGACCGCTACGGCATCGAGATGTACCTGCCGACCGACCGCCGCAACGCGACGGTGCTCGCCCTGCTGGAGCGCGGCTACGCCGACCGGATGTTCATCTCAGCCGACTCCTGCGCGACGATCGACTGGTTCCCGCCCGAGGCCGAGGAGCAGCTGCTCGCCCATGGCGCCGTCGATCCCGACTGGAGCCCACGCCTGATCCACGACAAGGTGCTGCCCGCCCTGCGCGCCGGGGGCATGACCGCCGAGCAGGAGCGCACGATGCTCGTCGAGAACCCGCGCCGCTGGCTGGCGGGTCAGTAGCATTGCCGCCAGCGCTCGCGGGCGTGGTGTAACGGCTGCACAAGAGCCTTCCAAGCTCTTAGTACGGGTTCGACTCCCGTCGCCCGCTTGGCTTTCCGCCAGACGAATGTCCTAATCCGCACGATCCGCCGCAGGTTTGCGGCCGGACGGGCCGAATCCCACTCGCATGGACAGAAAGCTAGACGTGGGTGGCGCCCTCAGCCAGGTGTTCTCGATCTATGGATCACAGGCGGGAGTGCTGTTGCCATTGGCGTTCGCGATCTTCCTGGTCGTGGGCGTGGTGAGCGGGCTGCTCCTAGGCGGCGGCGGGACGATCCTGGTGCTGATCGTCCTCGTGGTCGGGGTCATCGCCAACACGCTCTACCAGGGCATGGTGGTGACGCTGGTATCCGATCTCCAGGACGGCAACCGGGACTTCTCGGTCGGCGATCTGGCGAACTCGGCGATGCCGGTGGTCCTGCCGCTGATCGGCGCGGGCATCCTCGCCGGCATCGGAATCGCGATCGGCTTCGTCCTGATCGTCATCCCGGGCCTGATCCTGCTGACCTTCTGGTCGGTGATCGCGCCGGTGATCGTCGTCGAGCGCACGGGCGTCTTCGCCGCCTTCGGCCGCTCATGGCAGCTGGTCAAGGGCAACGCCTGGCGCGTCTTCGGCGCGATCGTCGCGGTGTTCCTGATCGTCGCGGTAGCCCGGGCCGTGCTTGGCGCGATCGCGGTCGGCATCTCCGACACCGTCGCGATGCGGATCATCTTCGACGTGATCGCCTCGACCCTCACCGCCCCGATCGCGGCGCTCGTGGCCTCGGTCATCTACTTCTCCCTGAAGGGGATCAAGGAGGGCGGCGCAGCGGCGCCGGTCGAGCCGACGCCGGGACCCGCCACCGTCTGATTCGACCGCTCGCGGCAGGGTGCGCGCCGGACCGGCGCGCGGCCGCCGCGATCGTCGGGGCGATCGCTCCGATCGCCTCCGGGTAGACCGTTCGGGAGGAGCGAGATGGGCGAGCGTGAGCGCTACGAGCCGGGGACCTTCAGCTGGGCCGACCTGAACACCACCGACCAGGCGGCCGCCAAGGAGTTCTACGGCGGCCTGTTCGGATGGGAGGCCGACGACCAGCCCGTCGACGACCGGGGGACCGTCTACTCGATGATGACCGTCGGCGGCCGCGCCGTCGCGGCCATATCGCCGCAGCCGGAGGCGATGGCGCGGACGGGCGCCCCGCCGGCCTGGAACAGCTATGTGACCGTCGAGAGCGCCGACGCGTCGGCGGCCCGCGCCGCCGAGCTGGGAGCGACGGTCGCGATGGCGCCGTTCGACATCTTCGACGCCGGGCGGATGGCGGGGATCCTCGATCCGCAGGGCGCCTTCTTGCTCTTGTGGGAGCCACGCGCCCACGTCGGGGCGCAGCTCGTCAACGCCCCCGGCGCGCTGATGTGGAACGAGCTGAGCACGAGCGACCTGGACGCCGCCAGCGCCTTCTACGCCGACCTGTTCGGCTGGGAGCTGAAGGACATCCGCGGCGAGCCGGAGCCCTACCTGGCGATCGGCAACGCCGGTTCATCCAACGGGGGCATCCGCCGTTCCATGCCGCCGGGTCTCCCGCCGCAGTGGCTCGTGTACTTCGCCGTCGAGGATCTCGAGGCGGGGATGGGGCGGGTGCGGGCGCTGGGCGGCGCCGTCCATGCGGGCCCGATCGAGGTCGAGGTCGGGCGGCTGGCGGTCGTCGGCGACCCTCAGGGTGCGATCTTCGTCATCTACGCCGGAGACCTGGACCCCTGAGCGGCGGCCGGCCGGGGTCGCGGCTCGCGATCAGCGGCCTGGGAGCTCGAGGCGGTGGCTGGCCTGTGCTCGGTCGCGCAGGGCTTCGTCGACGCCGACCTCGTCGGCGATCGCCGGCCAGTCCGCGACTACGTCGGTCACCTCGCGCAGGATCGCGTCGCCGCGGCCGCGCTTGAGGCCGGCCAGGCGTGCGACGGCGCGGAGGTCGGCGGCGGTGAAGTCGTCGCGCTTGCCGTTGACGGTCATTTGGTGGGCCTCCAGCCAGCGGTTGCCGGGCTTGTAGGCCCAGGTCAGGTCGTAGGCGGGGGAGAGGCGCCAGGCGCCGTCGCGGCCCATCAGGAAGGCGGTGTTCTTGACATGGTCATCCTGGTTGCGGGCGACGACGTTGAAGGCCATTCGCCGGAAGAGCTGCTCGGCGGCGGTGGCGTCGAGGCCGAGTCGGCGCAGCAGGGTGAACGCCTGCTCGTAGCTGTAGATCCCGGGCTGGTTGTAGTCGACGTGCTCGAGCGCGGCGATCGTCTGCAGGTGCAGCTTGCCGCCGCCGTGGGGGCGGTCGAAGCGGCGCGTCATGAAGTGCCGACGGCCGTTCTCCTCCAGCAGCCGGCTCTCGGCCATCTCGATTCCGGCGGCGCGCGCCATCCGCCAGTAGGTGTACTCGACCGCGCCCCAGCCCTCCGGGTCGCGCAGGCCGCGGTCGCCGCTGGCGGCGACGCCGTCGAACTTCAGCAGCCAGTGGGTGAAGCCGGCGGGCGCCTCCGTCTGGCCGGAGCGGACCTGGCCGGTCCGTTCGTCGAAGGCGATCACGGCCTTGGGTCGGGCGCCACCGGCGGAGGTGCCGATCGCGAGGATCGCGCGCGTCTCCTCCTCGGCGGGGTCGGCGGCGAGCTCGGCGACGAACCGCTCGCGGTCGGACAGCACCTCGTTGGCCAGCTCGACGAGCAGGTCGACGCGCAGGTCGGCGCCGGTTGGGCGGTCGGGCTCGATCGCCGGCTCGAACTCGAGCGCGCCCATCGCGCGCGTGCCGGTGTAGCAGAGCCGCTCGACCACGTCGAAGCTGTCCTCGCCGCGCCCCTGCGAGCGCAGCCAGGCGTTGACCAGGGTTTGGCCCCAGCGGTCGGGCAGGGCGTCGGCGAGCAGCCCGGGCAGGCCGTTGAACGCCTCGATGCGCGTCAACGCCGGGAACTCGTAGGAGGGGGCGGTGCGCAGCGGCATGTGGATCGGCGCGAGCTGGACGCCGCTGCGGGCGAACTCGGGCGTGTACTGGAAGGCCGGCACGCCGGTCGGCCCGTCGACCGACACCGCGCCGATCTCGCGGCCCCACAGCCTCACGGCCGCCAGCGTCATCGGGTCTCGTCCTCGTCGCCCCAGGTCCAGGCGCTCTCGTCGGGGGCCGGTGGGGGCTGAGCGCGGTCGCCCTGGCGGTGGCGCACCCGTTGGCGGCGCTCGCGCTGGCGCTGCAGCTCGGCGACGGGGCTGCGCAGCTCGGCTGCGAGGACCGCGTCGAGCGCGTCGAGGCGGTCGAGGGCGCGCAGCAGCTTGACCAGCGACGAGAGCTGGATCGAGCCGCCGCGCTCGATCCGCTGCACCGTCGAGCGCCCGACCCCCGCGCGGTCGGCGAGCTCGTCCTGGGCCAGGTTGAGGCTCTGGCGGTGCAGGGCGACCCGCCGGCCGAGCTCGGCCACGATTGCGTCGTCAGATAGCTGTGTTAGAAGCATGAATTTACAAGCGTAATCACGCTGAATAGGGTTTAGCGCTTGTATTTACAGGTAAGTCTAGCAGACGAGGAGGAGGAGGAGATTCGAGGCCTGCATTCACATGCGCTATCAGCGAAATGGGCTATAACGCTTGCAAATTCATGCTCTAGAGGTCTTTGCTGTCCGGCTGACGCGCTCGGTGACCTCAGTGACCGTCGACCCGGTAGCGCAACGCGACGACGCCAGACCCGAACGTGCGCGTGGCGACGTGCGCGAGCTTGACCCGGTCGGTCAGCTCGGGCAGCAGTGGGGTGCCGGCGCCGAGCACGATCGGGTAGACGATCGCCTCCAGCTCGTCGAGCAGGCCAGCGCGCAACAGCGACGCGGCGAGGTGCGCGCCGCCGACGTTGATCGTGCCCGCGGTCTCCCGCTTGAGCTCGGCCACCGCCGCGGCCGCGTCGCCACTGACGAGGCGGGCATTGCCGGTCACGCTCTCGAGCGTGGTGGAGAAGATCACCTTCGGCGACTCGCGCCAGACGCGCGCGAACTCGGCGACCTCGGGCGGGACGTCGGCCTCCTGGTCGGCGGTCGGCCAGAACGACTCCATCAGCTCGTAGGTCCGGCGGCCGTAGAGGCTGAGCTGGGCCGAGTCCTCCAGCTCGTTCATGTAGCCGTGCAGCTCGGCGTCGGGATCGGTCCAGCCGATGTCATGGCCCGGCGCCTCCATGTAGCCGTCGAGCGAAACCTGCATCGCGTAGAACAGCGTCGCGTCTGTCATGGGAGCAAGACTCCCAGGCGCGCGCCGGCTCATCGGTGCAGGCCGGCGCGCGGGACCGGGCGCTAGGTCGGGATCCCGGGCGGGCCGGTGATCTCGATGCCGTACTCGGCCGCGACGGCGGTCAGGGCAGCGACGTCGGGCGGCTCGGTCGCGGGCGGAGGGATCTCCAGCCGCTCGGCCGGTGCTCCCGCCACGCGCATGAACTCCTCGAAGCCGGCGGGCTCGGTGACGAGGAGGAAACGGGCCTCCTCGGAGTCGACCACGAAGGTGTGCGGGATCCCCTTCGGCCCGAAGACGAAGCTCCCGGCGGGCGCCACGCAGGTCTGGCCACCGACCCAGAGGGTCAGCTGCCCCTCGATCACGTAGAACCACTCGTCCTCGCGGCTGTGGACGTGCAGCGGCGAGCCCGCGCCCCGCGGTGCGTGATGCTCGATCACGGCCACCGCTCCCCCGGTCGTCTCCGCCGAGGACTTGACGGTGACGAGGCAGTCGAAGGCCCAGAGCGCCTCTCCCTCCCCGGGACCGGCGACAATCGGCGCGACTACGTCTCTGGTGCTCTCCATCTCGGCTCCTTGCGAACGGGATCGTTGAATCGACTCGCAGGAGGATCGCGCCGGGCGGCCCTCGCTCACATCCCCCGGCAGCGGGGGGATTTCGTGTACGTGGGTGCGATAATCAGCGGATGCGACGGCCCGCCTGGTCAGCGGAGCGACTCGAGAACGAGATCGCAGTGCTGGGAACCCGCGGCCTCTCCCGCGGGGACTACTTCGCCGAGCTGGCTCCGCGGCTGCGTCGCGGCATCGACAACGACGCCAGCTGCTGGCACACGCTCGATCCGCAGACCCGTCTCCTGACCAGCGACCAGTCGCGCGACCTGGTCGACCAGGGCATCTACACCGACGACACGCTGGCCGCCGCCGGCGAGCTGATCATCCGCAGCGAGTACATGGAGGAGGACCAAAACGGCTTCGCCGAGCTCGCGACCCGCCGGGTCCCGGTTGGCATCCTCGAGAAGGCGACCCGAGGCAGGCCGGAGCGGAGTGCGCGCTACCGCGATCTGCTCGAGCCCACCGGGATCCCGCACGAGCTGCGGGCGGCGTTCGTCAGGCGCGGGCGCGTCTGGGGGGCGGTGCACGTCGCCCGGCGCGCGGAGAGCGGCCCCTTCACCCAGCGCGACGCCGATGTCCTGGCGCAGCTCGTCCCGGTGATCGCCGCGGGCATCCGCGGGTCGCTTCGCTTCGACGCTGCTCGCCGGGTGTCCGGCACCGAGGCGCCGGGCCTCGTCGTCCTCGATGCGTTCGGAGAGGTCGAGCTGATCACCCCGCCGGCGATTCCGATCCTGTCCGCGATCGGCGTCGCGACGGAGGTCGAGCGAGGCGATCTGCCCACCGCGGTCAAGTCGCTCGCCGCATTTGCCCGCAGCCAGACCGGTGCGGCGCTCGACGGCGGATACGTCGTCACGGTTCCGGGCCGCGACGGCCTGGTCACGCTTCACTGCTCGAAGCCGGATCCGGCCGGGGACCGGGTCGCGATCGTGGTCGAGCCGGCCAAGGGGCCGCGCGCGGCGACCGTCCGGCTCGAGGCCCACGGAGCCACGACGCGCGAGCGCGAGGTGGCGACCCTGATCGCCCGTGGCCTCACCAACCCGGAGATCGCCGAGACCCTCGTCCTCTCTCCCCACACCGTCCAGGACCACATCAAGAGCCTCTTTGCGAAGCTCGACGTTTCCTCACGTCAGGAGCTCGTCGCCCAGGTCTTCCTCGACGAGTACCTCCCCGGGGTGATCCGGCAGACACCGATCACCTCGCACGGTCAGTTCGACGTCGACTGAGTCGGCGCGCCGCGCTTTGCGTGGTGTAGTGCGATACGCGCTACGCTATGTGGGTGTCTGCTGCACGGCATCCGCTCTCGTTGCGTCTCGGAGCAGACGGCTTGCGGGCGCTCGACGAGATAGCCCGTCGTCGGGGAATCACTCGTGCGGAGGCGGCTCGTCGTGCGATCACCGAGACTGCCGAGCGAGAGCGCAGGAGGGCGGGGCTGGCCGCCGAGGCCCGTGCCCTGATGCAGGACCCCGGGTATGTGGAGGAGACCCGCGAGGTGGCCTCGATGATGGAGGAGATGCGTGGTTCGTGGTGATGTCCACGCGATAACCCTCCCCAGGGGGCGTGGACGTGTTCAGCACGGCACCCGGTATGCGGTGGTGGTCCAGGCCGACGACCTGCTGGCGCTATCGACCGTGGTGATCTGCCCGACCTCGCGCTCAGCACCGGCGGCGAGCTTCCACCCGAAGGTCGACATCGGCGAGCCGACCCGAGTTCTTTGCGAGATGGTCGGCGCGGTCGACGCACGCAACCTGGGCGAGCAGGTGGCGCATCTCGGCCTGGACGACTTGCGCGCGGTCGACGAGGGTCTGCAGCTCGTCCTGGACCTGGCCTGAGCAGGGATCCCTCATGAAAGGGCTACGACCAGCCAAGACCATCCGCGTGATGTTCGCCTTCGATCCGCGCCGTACTGCCGTCCTGCTGATCGGTGGCGACAAGGGCGGCCAGGCGCGGCAGCGCTGGTATAAGCGGATGATCGCGAAGGCCGACACGATCCACGACCGGCACCTCGCCGACCTGGCAGGAAAGGAGCAGCGATGAGCAAGCCAATCGACAGCCTGGAGCGCAAGATCCGGTCCCGTCCCGGCGCGGCCGAGCGGATCGACGCCCGTACCGACGCGATGAGCTCGGTGCTGCGGCTTGCGGAGCTGCGCGAGCAACGCGGCAGGACTCAGGTCGAGCTGGCCGAGCTGATGCAGTCCACCCAGGCCAACGTCTCGCGCGTCGAGCGAACCGACACCCCGCACTTGGCGACGCTGGCAGACTTCGTGGGCGCGCTCGGCGGCACCCTGGAGATCAACGCAGTCTTCCCAGACCAGACCATCTCGCTCGGCCACGTCGAGCAGCGGGGCAAAGCGCCCGCCTGACGTGGAGATCGCGCACCGCGCGCCGAACGTGCGTTCCGTCGGTGCTGTTCGCCGATTCGCGAGTGAATCGGTCGTCCAGACGTCGTTTCTGGGCATGATTCCGCCATCGAATGGCCCTCCCGAAGGGTCCGTCTAGGGTTTCGCGCCTGTGTCAGATGCGGATCAGCTTGGACCTCGGTCTTGCCCTGACGCCAGAGGGACTCTGATCAGTACGGCCGCTGCTGATCGGCCTGAAGCGCCTCGTCGGTGCTGCCCCCCGGGTGTGGGGTTGCGTCTGCGAGGTGGGCATCAATCGCAGCGACGCGCTTCCCGGATTGTCCTGGTCCTGGAGTGGCTTCCTCGCGTTTCGACGGCTCACTAGATCCGTGCGGCTGCTCGCCGTTCTCGGATTGTCCATGCACTGCCTCGTCGCCTGGCGGTTCCGTCTCGCCTTCATCAGCGCTCGCCTCCTCGCCGCCGAAGATCATCCCGAGTGCTGCGATGAACATCAGAGTTGCAATAAGACCAGGGAGTATTGAGAACCAGGCGAACCCGTCGTCATTGAGCTTGTAGGTCCAGTAGCCGAACGGGCCTCCGATGAGGATGCTGAGTACCACTGACCCCCAGGGGATCTTCCGCTTGGGTCCTAGCTCTACCCCTGAGTAGCCCGCTACCTCTGCGGTGATGTGATTGCGCAAGAAATGATGAGCGGGACTGTCCGGTCCGAAGTCCGACGAGCCGCGAAGTTGGTCCAAGAGCTTGAGGTCATCGTGAATGGCCGCCCGACGTCGCGGACGCCCAACGAATCCAACTTTCCCCAGAACGGCAGCAAGGAAGTCCGATGCCGCTTTGACGAGACTCTCCACAGATGTCACCCCCTTGGTCCGTCCCCGCGCGGGCTCCGCAAAGTCGGGGCGACTGGATTTGAACCAGCGACCGCTCGGCCCCCAGCCGAGTGCGCTACCAGACTGCGCCACGCCCCGAGGCGGGGGATGTTAGTGGCCTGGGCGCCGGCGTGCCAGCGCCGCTCGGGACGGTCGACGGGGCTGCGATCATTGGTCGCCGGTTGGCGACGGCGGTGGACGAGAGCAGGCCGCGCAGGCCACGACAGTTCGTGGCCCAGTACGCCACGCCGCTGAGCTCCTTCCTGCGCACGGAGACCGGCGGCGCGGGGGTGCTGCTGGCCGCGACGATCCTCGCGCTGCTGTGGGCCAACTCGCCGTGGAGCGACAGCTACAGCGAGCTGTGGTCGACGACGCTGGAGATCCGGCTCGGCAGCTTCGACATCGACCACGACCTGCGCCACTGGGTCAACGACGGCCTGATGGTCCTGTTCTTCTTCGTGATCGGGATGGAGCTGCGCCGCCAGCTCTCGATGGGGGAGCTGACCGACAAGTCGCGCCTGTCGGTGCCGATCGTCGGGGCGCTCGCCGGCCTCGCGATCCCGGCGCTGATCTACCTCGGCTTCAACCCCGACGGCGAGGCGGCGCGCGGCTGGGGGATCGCGATGGCCACCGACACCGCCTTCGTGCTCGGCGCGCTCGCGCTCGTCGGCCCCGCCTGCCCCGGCCAGCTGCGCGTGTTCCTGCTGTCGGTCGCCGTCGTCGACGACGTCGGCGCGCTGGCCGCGATCGCGGTCTTCTACTCCGAGGACGTCTCGCTGCTCGCCCTGGCGATCGCCGCGCTCGCCGTAGCCGGCATCGCCGTGCTCGCCAAGCTCCAGATCTGGCGTGGGCCCGCCTACCTGATCGGCGCGCTGGTGCTGTGGCTCGCGCTGTCGGAGTCGGGCGTCCATCCGACCCTCGGCGGCGTCGCGGCGGGCCTGCTGATCTCGGCCTACCCGCCGCGGCCCGAGGACGTCGCCCGCGCCCGCCGCCTCGCGCGCGCCTTCGGCCAGTCGCCGAGCCCCGACCTCGCTCGCTCGGCGAAGCTGTCGGTCGAGCGGGCGATCTCGCCCAACGAGCGCCTCGAGGAGCTGCTGCACCCCTGGACGAGCCTCGTCGTGGTGCCGATCTTCGCGCTCGCCAACGCCGGCGTCGCGCTCAACGCCGACCTGCTCGACGCCGCGATCTCCTCGCCGATCACCCACGGCGTCGTCGTCGGCCTGGTCGCCGGCAAGCTGCTCGGGATCGGGCTGGTGAGCACGCTCGCGGTGCGGCTGGGCGTCGGCCGGCTGCCGGGCGACCTGCGCACCCGCCAGATCTGGGGCGGCGCCGCGCTGTCGGGCATCGGCTTCACGATCTCGCTGTTCGTGACCGACCTCGCCTTCGAGTCCGAGCGCCTTCAGGACGAGGCGCGGGTCGGCATCCTCGCGGCGTCGCTGCTCGCCGGCCTGCTCGGCTGGGGGCTGTTCCGGCTCGGCGCCCGCCTGGCGACCGCTGAGCCCGGCGACGAGCCGCGCGAGTTCGTCGCGCCCGTCGACCCCGAGGTCGACCACATCCGCGGCCCGGTCGACGCGCCGCTGACGCTCGTCGAGTACGCCGACTTCGAGTGCCCCTTCTGCGGCCGGGCGACCGGCGCCGTCGACGAGCTGACCGCGCGCTTCGGCGACCGGCTGCGCTACGTCTTTCGCCACCTGCCGCTCGCCGACGTCCACCCGCACGCGCTGCTCGCCGCCGAGGCGGCCGAGGCCGCGGGCGCCCAGGGCCGCTTCTGGGAGATGCACGACCGGCTGTTCGCCCACCAGGACGAGCTCGAGCCCTACGAGCTGGTCGACCACGCGGCGGCGCTCGGCCTCGACGTCGAGCGGTTCGCCGGCGATCTCGGCCGCGGAACCTTCGCCAACCGGGTGCGCGCCGACGTCGAGAGCGCCGAGGCCAACCGGGCCGAGGGCACGCCGGCCTTCTACGTCAACGGCCGCCGCCACAGCGGCCGCACCGACGCCGCGACGCTCGCCGCCGCGCTCGTCGCGGGCACCGACGTCGAGCTGCCGCCGCCGCTGCGCCGCCGCGAGCCCGAGCGGCCCGACACCTCGGCCGCGCGGCCGACCGTCGGGCGGCTGCGCGACCCCGGCAGCGTGGGGGAGCGCACGCCGCTGGTGCTCGACGGCCTCGCCGAGACGCCAGACGTCGACGGCGCCTTCCCGCGCCTCTCGGACAGCCAGATCGCCGCGCTCGAGCCGCACGGCCTGCGGGTGCCGATCGCGCCCGGGCGGCCCGTCTTCGACCTCGCCCCCGAGGGCGTCGACAGCGGGTTCCTGGTCGTGCTCGCGGGTGCGGTGGCGATGGTCGAGGGCTTCGGTGAGGACAACGTCGTCCGGGTGGTCCACGGGCCCGGCCGCTTCCTCGGCGAGCTGGGCGTGCTCGCCGGCGAGGAGATGCTGCTGACGCCGGTCGGCCAGCGGGCCGGCGAGCTGCTGGTGGTCGCACCCGAGCGGCTGCGCGCCGTGCTCGACGGCGACCCCGAGCTGCGCGACGTCGTGCTGCGCACCTACCTGCTGCGCCGCTCGGTGCTGCTGCGGCTCGGCAACGGCGGTCTCGACCTGTTCGGCGAGGCCGCCGCGCCGGGCGGCGACGACGCAGCCGTCGACGATCCCTAGCCCCTCGAAACGCGGCCCGCGGTGGGGTAGCGTGCCGTTCATGTCCGCCCAGCCCAAGCTCGTCCTGCACGTCGTCCCGTTCTCCCACCCGTGCCTGGCGGTGAGCGCCGCGCTCGACCGCGCGGGGCTCGAATACGAGACCGTGACGCTGCCGATCGGCGAGCAGGGAGACGAGATCGAGCGGATCTACGGCACCGGGCGACGCACCGTGCCGGCGCTGCTCGTCGACGACGAGCCGGTCCACGGCACCGTCCCGATCTTCAACCGCGTCGACGAGCTGAGCGCGGAGGCGGAGCTGTACCCCGAGGCGCTCGCGGGGGCGATCCGCGAGGCCGAGGAGGGACTTGCCGAGGACCTCCAGACCGCGGCGCGCGTGCTGACCTTCGGGGCGCTGCACTTCCGCCCGGAGTCGATCGGCAGCTTCGGCGGCGGCGGGGCGCTCGACCCGGCCGGGACCGACTACGCGATCCGGATGGTCCGCGGCGCCTGGCGCTACCTGGAGATCAGCGCCGAGCGGATCGCCGCGCAGTTGAGCGGGCTCACCGAGCTGCTCGACATCGCCGACGAGCTGGTCGACGGCGGCGTGATCTGCGGCGAGGCGCCGACCGCGGTCGACTTCCAGATCGGCTCGTCGCTGCAGCTGCTGATGGCGGTCGGCGACCTCCGCCCGGCGATCGCGGGCCGGCCCTGCGGCGCGCTCGTGGGCGAGCTGTTCGAGCCGAGCCCGGCCGACATCCCGGCGGGCGCGTTCCCCGCCGGCTGGGCGCCGGAGCCCGTCGCCGGTTAGTGGGTGTGGCCGTGGGGCTCCACGGCGTCGAGCTCTTCCTGTGACATCCGCTGCGCCAGCAGCGCCGCGAGCGCGGTGGTGATCGGCACGGCGGCGATCAGGCCGATCGAGCCGACGAGCGTCGCGACGATCTCCTTGGCGATCAGCTCGAGGTTGACCGCCTCGAGGAAGTCGATCTGGCCCGAGCTGAAGATCAGCAGCAGCGGCAGCGATGCGCCGACGTAGGCGAGCACGAGCGTGTTGACCGTCGCGCTGACGTGGTCGCGGCCGACGTCCATCGCCAGCTTGAACAGCTCGCGGAAGCTCTGGCCGGGGTTCGCCGCGCGCAACGCGAGCACCGTCGAGGACTGGCTCACGGTCACGTCGTCGAGCACGCCCAGCGCGGCGACGATCATCCCGGCGAGCAGCAGGCCCTGCAGCGAGATCCCGGAGTCGTTGATCTGCAGGAACGTCGCCTCCTCGCTGGCGAGGCCGGTGAGGTGGGTCAGGTCGGTGAACAGGACCGCCAGGCTGACGGTGACGACCAGCGACGCCGCCGTCCCCAAGATCGCCGCGAGGCTCTTGGGACCGGTCCCGTGGGCGAGCAGGATCGTCGTCAGCATCACCGCCAGCGAGCCGACTATCGCGATGGCCAGCGGACTGGTGCCCTCGAGGATCGCCGGGACCATGAACGCCATGACCACGGCGAGGCTCAACCCGAGGCCGATCAGCGACATCGCGCCGCGCAGCCGGCCGAACAGCACCACAGCCCCGGCGAAGATCAGCGCCAGCAGCAGCAGCGGCCCCTGGCGGTCGAAGTCGGATATCGAGTACTCGCGCCCGGGCACCGGGTCGGCGCCCGGCGGGACGATGTTGCGCACGACGCGCAGCCGGTCGCCCTCGGACACCTCGGGATCGATCGTGCCGTCGTCGAGCACGAGCTCTCTGATCGCGCCGTTGCGGTCGCCGCTCTCGAGCTGGATGCGGACCTGGCGGCAGTACTCGGTCTGGAAGTTCGAGCAGGAGAACTCGTCGACCGAGAGCACCGTCGCCTCGTCGGATTGGGCGACGATCGCCTCGCCTACCCGGGTGTCGACGGCGCCCGGCCAGAGCAGGGCCATCGCCACCACGGTGGCGACGGCGAGGGCGGCGACGATGCCGGCGAACACCTTCGTGATCGGGACCTGGCGGATGCGCGGAATGCAAGCAGGCGCGGCGGTCGCGAGCCCCGGCGGGCGACGGCGCGACGCCAGATCGCCGGCTGTGTCACCCTTACCGGCCGATGGCTAGAGGCAACAAGACCGACCGGCGCCGTGGCAAGGCCCCCGCCAAGATGGAGGCGCGCCGCTACTCGAAGCTCCCGCGCGAGGAGCTCGACCGGATCGACTACAAGAACATCGCGCTGCTGCAGCGGTTCATCACCGAGCGCGGCAAGATCCGCTCGCGCCGTGTGACCGGCCTCAGCCGCCGCGACCAGACCAAGATGGCGCGCGCCGTCAAGCGCGCCCGCGAGCTCGGTCTGCTCCCGTACGTGGACTCCAGCCGCGCGGTGGTCACCGGCGGCGGTCGGGGCGGTCGCGGTCGCGACCGCGACTAGACGGCGCCACACTCGAACAGCAGCACCGCGGCCCGGAACTTCCCGGGCCGTTGTCGTTCTGTGGCCCAAGTCGGGAGTGCGAACGAGAATCATTCTCACTATGCTGGTCGCCATGTTCGACCGCCGCCGCCCGCTCGCCGCCACCGCCGTCCTGATCGCGACTGCCGCCCTCGTGGCAGCCGGGTGCGGCTCCAGCGACTCCGGCGACCCCGGTGGCGACGCCGCGCTCACCGTCACTGCCACCACGACCCAGGCCGCCGACCTGGTGCGAGCCGTCGGTGGCGACAGGGTGGAGGTCAACCAGCTGCTCGAGCCCAACTCCGACCCGCACGCCTACGAGCCGCGGCCCAGCGACGTCGCCTCGATCGCCGACTCCGAGGTCGTGATGCGCTCCGGTGGCGACCTCGACGAGTGGCTCGGCGAGGTCGTGGAGAACGCCGGCGGGGATCCGACGATCATCGACCTCTCCGAGAGCGTGCAGCTGCGCGAGGGTGGCCACGACCACGGCGACGAGGAGGAGCACGCCGGCGAGGACGAGCACGGTCACGAGAAGGAGAAGCACGCGGGCGAAGACGAGCACGGTCACGAGGAGGAGCACGCGGACGAGGACGAGCACGCCGCAACCGACGACCATGGCCACGACCACGACGGCGAAGACCCCCACTGGTGGCAGGATCCGCGCAACGCGATCGCGGCCGTCGGCGCGATCGAGGCGGCGCTGATCGAGGCCGACCCCGACGGCCGCAGCGAGTACGAGGCCAACGCCGCCGCCTACGTCGATCGCCTGCGGACGCTCGACCGCGAGGTCGCGGCCTGCATCGACGCCATCCCCGCCGCCCAGCGCAAGCTGGTGACCACCCACGACGCGCTCGGCTACTACGCCGACCGCTACGGGATCGATGTCGTCGGCGCGCTGATCCCGTCGCTGTCGACCGCCGCCCAGCCCTCCGCCCGCGACACGCGCGACCTCGTCGAGCAGATCCGCGCCCAGGACGTCCAGGCGATCTTCCCCGAGAGCTCGCTCAACCCCAAGCTCGAGCAGGCAGTCGCCAGGGAGACCGGCGCCACGGTCGGCGACGCGCTGTGGGCCGACACGCTCGGCCCTGAGGGCTCCGGCGCCGCGACCTACGTCGAATCGATCGAGGCGAACACCGAGGCGATCGCTGCCGGTCTCAGCGGCGGCGACGTGACCTGCGACTTCGGCGCCTGAGCGGGGCCGGCCGCGGTCAGCCGCGCGCGCGGCACGCCGGGCACTCGCCGCGCAGCGTGACGTCGTGGGTGGCGATCGCGAACTCGGTCTTGCCCTCGAGCCCGTGGATCGCCCGCTCGAGATCGTCGTCCTCGAACGGCTCGACGGTGCCGCAGCTGTCGCAGACGAGGTGGTGGTGGTGATCGCCGCCGGGCAGCGCCGCCTCGTAGCGCGCGACGCCCTCGCCCACGTCGAAGCGCTGGACCAGCCCGAGCCGGTCGAGCAGGTCGAGCGCCCGGTAGATGCTGGCAAGCCCGACGCCGCTGCCGCGCTCGCGCAGCAGGTCGGCGATCTCGCGTGCGGTGATGCTGCAGCCCAGCTCGGCGATCGCCGCGATCACCTCCTCGCGCGCCGCCGACGACCGGTAGCCAGCCTTCGCGAGCGACTCGGTGGTGTGGGCGGTCCAGTCGGTTGCCGTCTGCGCGGACATCCACCCAAGAGTATCCCCGTCGGCGGGCACCGCCTTGTAGGGTCAGGTCCGATGACCCGCCGGGACAGGCAAGTGCTGCTCGCCTTTGTGCTGCTGTCGTCGCTGCTGCTCGCCGTGGAGGCGGCGGGGATCCTCGGGCACCTGCTGCTCTACGGCGCGCCGCTGCTGCTGATCGTGGCGCCGCTGCTCGCCGGCCGCTACCTCGGTGAAGAGCGGCTCGCGCGAGCCGCCGCCCGTCGCCGCGGCTCGCGACCCCGCGCCGCGCTCCGGATCGGCCTACCCGCGGCGACCCTGCGCCCGCTCGCCGAGCTGCCGCGCGGCGGTCGGCTGATCGCCTTCTCGCTCGCCAGCCGGCCGCCGCCCGCGGCCGCCGCAGCCAGCTAGGCGGCCCGGGCCGCGGCGCCGCGCGCGCCGTCCCAGCCGCGCCGACCGTTCACAGGAGGTTCCCGTGCGCCGATTCCGGGGCGCGGCCGCGCTGACGCTGATCGCGTCCGCCGTGGCCGCTCCGGCGGCCCTCGCCCACGGCGGGGGCAGTCCCGACTACATATCGGAGGTCGACTCCGTCCAGCCCGCGGACGCGGGGCTGACCGTCGACGTGCTCGACCGCGACGACCGCCTGCTGCTGCGCAACCGCGGCGAGCAGACCGTCGTGGTGATCGGCTACGACGGCGAGCCCTACGTGCGGCTGGCCGCCGACGGCACGGTCGCGGTGAACCGCAACTCGCCGGCGCTCTACCTCAACGACGACCGCTTCGCCGACGTCGACGTGCCCGACAACGCCGACGGCGACGCCGCGCCCGACTGGGACGTCGTCAACCGCGACGGCCAGTACGAATGGCACGACCACCGCATCCACTGGATGTCGGAGGGCACGCTGCCGCCCGCGGTGACCGACACCGGCGCCGAGACCAAAGTGTTCGACTGGACCGTGCCGCTGCGCGTCGGCGACCGCGAGGGCGGCATCGACGGCACGCTGACCTGGGTCGGCCGGCCCGGCGGCGGGTTCCCCGTAGCCGCCGCCGTCGCGCTCGCCGCGATCGTGCTCGGCGGGCTCGCGCTCGTCGTCTTCGTCCGCCGCCGACGCGGCGGCGACCGCGGCGACGGCGATCGGGCCGCGAAGCCCGCCGGGGAGGCCTGGTGACGCGCTGCCTGACCGCCGTGCTGGCGGCCCTGGCCGCCGCCGCGCCCGTCGGGGGCGTCCTGGTCGCGCCCGAACGCGCCGCGGCCCACGCCGTCGTCGAGGAGACCGAGCCGCGCCGCTCGGCGGCGCTCGACAGCGCGCCGGAGCGGGTGTCGATCCGCTTCAACGAGGCGATCGAGTCGCAGTTCGGCGCCCTGCGCGTCTTCGACGTCGAAGGCAACGAGGTCCAGGTCGGCGAGGCGGTGCGCCCGTCGAGCACCGAGATCGCGGCCCGGCTGCCGGCCGACCTCCCCGACGGCGCCTACACCGCCACCTACCGCGTCGTCTCCGCCGACTCACACCCCGTCTCGGGCGGGTTCACCTTCACCGTCGGCGACTCCGGGGGCGTGTCGGCAGCCGGCGTCGCCGACCTGCTCGGCGACCAGTCGGCGGGCCCGGTCACCGACGCCGCCTTCGGCGCGGTCCGCGTCGTCTCCTACACGGCGATCGCGCTGCTCGCCGGCGGCGCGCTGTTCCTCGTGGTCGCTTGGCTGCCCGCCCTGCGCGCCGTCGGTCCGCGGCCGACGGCCCAGTGGACGCAGGCGGCGCGGGCGTTCCAGGGCCGCACGACCGCGGTGATGCTCGTCGCCGCGGCGTCCGGGCTGGTCGCCTCGGTCGCCGGCATCGTCGCCCAGGGCGCGACCGTCTCGGGCTCCAGCTTCTGGGGCGCGATCGACGCCGACCTGCTCCACGACGTGCTCGACACCCGCTTCGGCGAGGTCTGGAAGCTGCGCTTCACCGCCTTCGGGGTGCTCGTGCCGCTGCTGCTCTACCTCCCGCCGCTGGACGCCCGTGCGGGCCGGCTGCCCGTGGGGCCGTGGCGGGCATTGGCGATCGGCGCCGGGCTCGCCTTCCTGGTCGCCTCGCCGGCGCTCGGCGGACACGCCGGCGCCGACGGCGACGCGCTGGCGCTGGTGGCGCTCGACACCCTCCACGTCGCGGCGATGAGCGCCTGGATCGGCGGCGTCGCGCTGATCGTGCTGGCGCTCTCGTTCGCGACCCGCGCGCTTGGCCAGGGCGAGCGCGGCCCACTGCTGGCGGCGGTTCTGGCCCGCTTCTCGACGATCGCGCTGGTCGCGGTGGCGACGCTGCTGCTGACCGGCATCGTCCAGTCGCTGCTCTACCTCGAGTCGGTCGACGCGCTCTGGGAGACGGCGTTCGGCCGGGCGATCCTCGTCAAGGCGGCGCTGTTCGCGGTGCTGATCGGCTTCGGCGTCTACCACCGGCGGCGCTCGCTGCCGGCGCTGCGTGAGATCGCGGCGCGGGGGGCGCGGCCGGGGCGCGTGGGGATCGCCCTGCGCCGGGCTTTGCGCGGCGAGCTGGTCCTCTTCGCGGGCGTGCTCGTCGCGACGGCGGCGCTGGTGAGCTACTCGCCGAGCGTCACCGCCGGCGGGCCGTTCGGCGGGTCGGTCGACCTCGGGCCGGCACAGATGGAGATCACCGTCGACCCCGCGAGCCCGGGCGACAACGAGATCCACGTCTACCTCTTCGACAGCCAGACCGGCGCCCAGTACGACCGCCCGCGCGAGTTCTCGCTCACCGCCACCGAGGAGGAGCTCGACATCGGGCCGATCGAGCTGAGGGTCCGCAAGGCGGGGCCGGGCCACTACACGGTCCTGCGCGCGCCGCTGGCGCCGGCCGGCGACTGGACGATCGAGGCGAGGGCGCTGATCTCCGACTTCGAGGAGCTGCGCGGCGACTTCGAGGTGCCGATCAGGTGACCGCGCGAACCGACTTTCGACAGCAAGACACGACCAAGGACAGGGGAAACACGATGAGACAGAAGACAATCGGCATCGTCGCGGCGGTCGCCGGGACGCTCGCCCTGGCGGCGCCGGCTGGCGCACACGTCACGCTCGCGCCGAGCGAGGGACCGGCCGACGGCTACGTGACGCTCGGCGTCCAGGTGCCACACGGATGCGGCGATGCGCCGACACGCGTCGTCCGGGTTCAGATCCCGGAGTCGGTGCCGAGCGTGACGCCGCAGGTGCATCCCGGCTGGGAGGTCACCACCGAGGAGGGACCCAAGGACGCCGTCGAGTTGCACGGGGAGACCGTCAACCGGGGTGTCAAGGAGGTCATCTGGACCGCGACCGACGCCGACCCGCTTCCCGCCGACCGCCTCGACGTGTTCGGCATGAGCGTCAAGCTGCCGGCCGGCGAGCCGGGCGACCCGGTCTACTTCCCGACCGTCCAGGAGTGCGTCGGCGGTGAGCGCGAGTCGTGGATCCAGATCCCGCGCCGCGACGAGCCCGACGCCGAGCTGGACTCTCCGGCGCCGTCGGTGACCTTGACCGCCGCGGCTGGTGGCCACGGCGGCGGCGACCACGGCGACGAGAGCGCCGACCACGGCGAGGAGTCCGGCGAGACCGAGTCGGCGTCGCTGACCTCGTCGTCGGCCGCCGGCGACGACGGGCCTTCGACCGGTCTGGTGATCGCCGCGCTCGTGCTCGGCGGCCTCGCCCTGCTGACCGGCCTCGCGGCGCTGCTCGAGACACGCCGGACGGACGCCTGACCGACCGCCGCGACCGGGCCCGCGGCGGCGCGCGGGCCCGGTCCCCTAACTTCCGGAGGAACGATGAGCTCGAGAGCAGATGAAAAGCAGCGTCGCCGCGAGGAGCGCGAGCGGCGTGAGCAGGAGCAGGTCGCGGCCGACCGGCGCAAGCAGCGGGTCTGGCTGCTCGGCGGCGTGCTGGTGGCGGCGATCGCGATCGTCGGGGTGCTGGCGCTGGTCAGCGGCGGCGAGGACTCTCCCGATGGACTGGGCGACGGCAGCACGCTGAACGCCGCGGCCGAGGTCAACGAGCTGTTCGCCGGCATCCCACAGGACGGGATCACCGTCGGCGATCCCGACGCGCCGGTCACCCTCGTCGAGTTCGCCGACCTCCAGTGCCCCTTCTGCGGCGAGTTCGCCGTCAACGCGATACCGGACCTCGTGCGCGACTACGTCCGGCCCGGCAAGGTGAAGATGGAGCTGCGGCTGCTCACCTTCCTCGGCGCCGAGTCGATGCGCGCCGCCCAGGTGACCTACGCCGCTTCGCTGCAGGACCTCGGCTGGCAGTACGCCGACCTGTTCTTCAACAACCAGGGCCAGGAGGGCAGCGGCTACATCACCGAGGACTTCCTGCGCGAGATCGGCGAGGGCGTCGACGGACTCGACGTCGACGGGGCGCTCGAGCAGTCGACCGGCGCCGAGGCCGACGAGCTGATCAAGCAGGCCGAGTCGGCCGCCCAGACGCTCGGGGTCAGCTCGACGCCGTCGTTCTTCGTCCGGCGCGGCGAGGGCACCCTAGAGGAGATCCAGGTCGGCGAGCTGTCCGCCGCGGCGATCGGCGCCGAGCTCGACGAGCTGATCGACGGTGGCCGCTGAGAACCGGGCCGCACGCGCCCCTTCCGCGGCGCGGCCACTCACGCTCGCGATCGCCGCGCTGGCGGTCATCGGCATCGGCATCGCCGGCTACCTGACCTACGTCCACTTCGAGGGCATCGAGCCGGCCTGCACGACCGGAGGCTGCGCGAAGGTGCAGGCGTCGGAGTACTCCGAGCTGGCCGGCGTCCCGGTCGCGACGATCGGGCTGGTCGGCTACCTGACGGTGCTCGTCACGCTGCTGCTCCCGGGCGAGCTGGGCCGCGCCGCGACGGCGCTGGTGGCGCTGATCGGCGCCGGCTACAGCGGCTACCTCACCTACCTCGAGCTGGCGGTGATCGACGCGATCTGCCAGTGGTGCGTCGCCTCGGCGGTCGTGATGGCGCTGATCGCCGTCCTCGCGGTGGTCCGTCTGCTGCGTGACCCGGGCGGCGGTCCGGGGGCGCCAGAAGGCAGAATGGAGACGACGTGAGCCCTCGAGCGCGAACCCTCCCTGCGGGCGCCGCGGCGATCCTCGCCGTTGCCGGCGCGGCCGTCCTGCTCGCCGCCGGCTGCGGCGGCGCCAAGGAGACCGCCGCCGCCGACGGGCCGACGATCTACGCCGACTCCGGCTGCGCCAACTGCCACCGCCTCGACATCGCCGGATCCAACGGCAAGGTCGGTCCCGACCTCGACGACTCCGACATGACCGTCGACCAGGTCGCCGCGAAGGTGCGCGACGGCGGCGGCGGGATGCCGTCCTTCGACAACCTCACCGACGAGCAGCTGCAGGCCCTGGCCGAGTACGTGGTCGGCGAGCCCGGGCGGTGACACCGCGGTGAGGCGGCGGATCTCCCCGGAGCGCTACGCCCAGATCGCGCTCGTCTCGGCGATCGGCCTGGCGGTCGTCGTGCTCACCGGGGCGGGAGTGCGGCTGACCGACTCGGGCCTCGGCTGTCCCGACTGGCCGCGCTGCGAGGGCCAGGTCGTGCCGCCGCTGTCGGTCAACGCGCTGATCGAGTTCGGCAACCGGATCTTCTCGGCCCTGGTCGGCATCGCGGCGGTGGCGGCGTTCGTCGGCGCGTGGATGCGCGACCCGCGCGACCGGGGCATCATCTGGCTCTCGGCGCTGCCGCCGATCGGGGCCGCCGCTCAGGGCGGGGTGGGTGCGTTCGTAGTCTCCAACCACCTGACGCCGGCACTGGTGATGCTGCACTTCGGCCTCTCGATGCTGATCCTCGTGCCGGCGATCGCGCTGGTCTGGCGGGCCCGCACCCCGCCGGAGCGCCGCGGCCGTCCCGGCGATCCGCTGATGATCTGGACCACACGGGCGGCGATGGCGCTCGGCGGGGTGACGCTGTTCGCCGGCACGGTCGCCACCGCCGCCGGCCCGCACGCCGGCGCCGACGACGACCACCAGGTCGTCCAGCGCCTCGACTTCCGCGGCGGCGACACACTCGAGTGGGCGATCCACCGCCACGCGCTGATCGCGGTCGCGCTCGGGCTGACGGTGATTCTCGCCTGGTGGCTGGCGCGCAAGCGCGGCGGCAGCACCCAGCTGGTCGAGACGCTCACCCTGTCGGGGATCCTGATGGCCGCCCAGGGCCTGCTCGGCAGCGTCCAGTACGGCCTCGGGCTGCCGGCCGACATGGTCTGGGCGCACGTGGCGCTGGCGACCGGCAACTGGATCGTGCTGCTCTGGGCAGTTGCGACCGCCGGGCGTCCGAGCCGTGCTGCTAGCCGTGCTGGCGCCGGGCACGCCAGCCGACAAGGCCTCGGCCGAGCAGCGGAGACGCGCTGAAGGCGAGCCGCTCGGCCTCGGCGTCGGCGTCGGGCTCGGGGATCGCGAGCACCTCGCGGACGAGGTCGCGCGCCGCGAGGCGGCGCGAGCGCAGCACCAGCGCGGCGCTCGTGCCGGCGCCGGTCAGCGCGACCGACTCCTGCTCGACCAGGCCCAGCCCGCGCAGGCGGCCGATCGCCTCGGAGGTGGTGGGCGCCGAGACGCCGAGGCGGCGGCTGAGCGTGCTCTGGGAGAGCCGCTGGTCGGCCTCGGAGAGGTCGAGGATCGCAAGCAGGTAGCGGGCCATCCCGGCCGTCAGCTCGACGCACGGCCGCGGCCCGGTGGGGGCGGCGGGCGGCGTGTCGGTCTCGACCAGGACCACGTCCTCGCCGACCACGACCACGTCCTGCTGCTCACCGGTCCCGGGCTCGGCCACCTTTCGAGCCTACCCGAGCGCCAGGTCGGCGCCCGCGCGGCCTGCGCTCGCGCCCAGGTGGCACAGCGACTATGGTCGGCCGATGGAGATCCACCGCACCCCCGACGAGCGGTTCGCCGACCTGCCCGACTACCCGTTCGAGCCGCGCTATGTCGAGGTCGACGGGCTGCGGATGCACTACATGACGAGGGGCAGGGTGCGCCGATCGTCTGCTTCCACGGCGAGCCGACCTGGTCGTTCCTCTACCGCAAGATGGTCGGCCCCCTGGTCGCCGCCGGCCACCGCGTGATCTGCCCCGACTTCGCCGGCTTCGGCCGCTCCGACAAGCCGACCGATCCCGGCTGGTACTCCTACGACCGCCACGTCGCGCAGGTCTCCGGCCTGCTCGACACGCTCGACCTGCGCGGCGCGACCGCCGTCGTCCAGGACTGGGGCGGTCCGATCGGGCTGCGCTGGGCAGTCGAGCGCGACGACCGCGTCGACCGCCTGGCGATCCTCAACACCGGCCTGTTCACCGGTCGGGTCAGCAAGGGGTTCCTCGCCTGGCGCGACTTCGCCGAGCGCAATCCCGACCTGCCGGTGGGGATGGTGCTCCAGGGCGCGACCGCGACCGAGCTGCCCGACGCGGTGGTAGCCGCCTACGAGGCGCCGTTTCCCGACGCGGCGTCGAAGGCGGGCGCGGCCACCTTCCCGCTGCTCGTGCCGACCGAGCCGAATGCGCCGGGGGCAGCCGCCATGGGCGCCGTCGCGGAGGCGCTGACGCGCTGGACCAAGCCGGCGCTCGTCGCCTTCTCGGACTCCGACCCGGTCTTCCCCTCGCCGAAGTCGGGCGAGGCGTTCTGCGACCTGATCCCCGGCGCGGGCGCGCAGGTGGTCGTCGCCGGGGCGAGCCACTTCCTCCAGGAGGACCGCGGCGAGGAGATCGCGGCCGTCATCGCCGACTGGTTCGGCGAGGGGTAGGCCGCGCGGGCGCGGGGACGGCCGAGCCGCCCCCGCGTCGCGGTGGAGCGGCGCTCAGACGGCGGCGAAGCGCTCCGCGACCTTGCCCCAGTCGACGACGTTCCACCACGCGTCGATGTAGTCGGGGCGCTTGTTCTGGTACTTCAGGTAGTAGGCGTGCTCCCAGACGTCGACGCCCAGCAGCGGCGTCTTGCCGTCGGTGAGCGGGTTGTCCTGGTTCGGGGTGCCGAGCACCGCGAGGCCCGAGCCGTCGTGCACCAGCCACGCCCAGCCGGAGCCGAACTGGCCGACGCCCGTCTCCTTGAGCTTCGCCTGGAAGTCGGCGAAGGAGCCGAAGGCGGAGTCGAGCGCGGCGCCGAGGTCGCCGTCGGGCTGGCCGCCGCCGTTCGGGGACATCGACTCCCAGAAGAGGCTGTGGTTGTAGTGGCCGCCGCCGTTGTTGCGGACGGGCCCGCGGATGTTGTCGGGCAGCTGCGCGAGGTTGGCCACGACCTCCTCGATCGGCTTGCCGTCCCAGTCGGTGCCCTCGAGCGCGGCGTTCGCCTTGTCGACGTAGGCCTGGTGGTGCTTGTCGTGGTGGACGCGCATCGTCGCCTCGTCGATGTGCGGCTCCAGAGCGGCGTAGTCGTAGGGGAGATCCGGTACCTCGTATGCCATTGGCGTTCCTTTCGTGATCCTGGGGTGGCGAGTCTATTCGCCCGCCCCGGAAGGTCCTTGCAATCGCTAGCGGTCGGGCGTCAGGTCCAGCTCGGCGTCCGCGTAGACGACGTCGACCGGCTCGACGATCACCTGCCGTGGGCCGTCCTCGACCTTCCCCGCGACGAGCGCGTCGAGGCCGAGGCTCTGCGCGACCTCGACTATCCGCTTGCCCGAGCCGGCGGGCGTGTAAACGGCGTAGCCGCTGCCCATGTTCAGCGTGCTGTAGGCCTGGTGGGCGTCCATCCCGGCCTGCTCGGCGAGGAAGGCGAGCACCTCCGGCACCGGCGGCAGCGCCGAGATGCGGTAGGTGAGGCGGCGGTCGGGGCGCATCAGCTTGAGCAGGCCGTGGCCGGTGACGTGGCTGTAATAGGTCACCGCCACGTCGGCCGCGGCGAGCGCGGCGACCAGCGGGGCATAGATCATCGAGGGGTCGAGCAGCGCGTCGCCGTAGGAGCGGCCGCTGGGCAGCGGCGTCGCGTAGCCGTCGGAGAGGCGGTCGGCGATCATCCGCGCGAGCGACGCGCCGTTGGCGTGCAGGCCACTGCTGGCGACCATCACGATCTCGTCGCCGGGCGCGAGATCCTGGCCGAGGATCGGCGCGCGGCCGGCGGGCAGCGCTCCGACGGCGCTGCCGGCCAGCTCGATGTCCTCGGCGGCCACCAGCCCCGGCAGCGACGGCGACTCGCCGCCGCCCCAGGTCGCCCCGGCGGTCGCGCAGGCCTCGCTCCAGCCGCGGACCAGCGCCTGGTGCCACTCGCTGTTGCGATACCAGTCGGAGGAGCCGGTCGCGAAGTAGGCGTTGACGACCAGCGGCAGCGCGCCGACGCAGCAGAGGTCGTTGACGATCGCGGCCACGGTGTCGACGGCGACCGCATCGAAGCGGTTGAGCCCGAGCTGCTCGGCGACCTGGCGCGAGGCGACGGCCTTGGTGCCCAGCCCCTCCATCACGAACGCGAACGCGCGGCCGTCGAGCTCGAACACGAAAGCCGGCTCGCCGCGCGAGACGTCGAGCGCGCGGCCGCCGTGCGCGACCAGCGCGGCCGAGCTGGCGAGCGCCTCGGTCAGCGCCAGGCGCTTGCCGGCGTCGAGCGTCGAGTAGTCGACGCCGGCCGCCGCGTAGGCCGACTCTCCGCTGTCGCCGCTCATCGGGAGGGGGTGGGGGCCGGGGCGCTCATCGGGCTGGCGAGTCTATTCGCGCGCCCGGCCGGGAGCGATGCGGATGAGAGGACTCGAACCTCCAAGCCCGTTAGGGCACGGGCACCTGAAGCCCGCGTGTTTACCAGTTTCACCACATCCGCCTGGAGCACGGGAATCTAGCGCTTCACGCCGATTCTGTCCTTTAGGGCGGCGACGCTCGCGCGGCGATTGATTCGAACGCAGTCCGCGTACCGCCGGTGCTCGACGCCCACCTGATCGCACGTCCCGCAGAAGAGGTCGAGGATGTCCTGCGACTTGTTGCTGAAGTGGTAGGAGAGGTACTCGTAGGGGCCGGTCCGGTTGACGAACGAGCAGCCGTCGCTCTCGATCAGCCCCCGTAGCAGTTGCCATGGCGCCCGATCGACTACGCCCTGCTGCCAGCTCTCCAGCGTGATCGCGCGGGTGCGCTTGGTTCCGGCCCCGTGTTGGGGGAACACGCAGGGGAGGTGAGTCGAGTACACGCTGTGCACGGTCAGCCGGCCGCCGTGCCTTGCCGACGTTCCGACCTGGTTCCGTGGGAAGCAGCGCCGGAGGAGGCTTCGCGTCTCGCGCACGATGCCGGGATAGCGCGAGTCGAGATAGATCCGCAGCCGGTACGACCGGCCTTGCGCGACGATGTAGCCGTCACCGAGATAGAGACCCAGCAGGAGGGCGTAGTCGGCATCGGTGAAGCTCATCCGCCGGCTCGCGCGTCCGCACCGTGGGCAGGTCTCGCCGCCCCGCTGCGGGTTCGTTCGCGGCACGTATACCGGCCGCCGCCAGTCGCGGATGGTGGTGCGGGGGAGGCCGGTGCGGCGGGAGACCTCGCAGTCGTTGTGGCCGGCGCGGATCAGCGCGAGGGCGTGGCGGCGGGTCGCGGGCGGGTGCATGACAGCGGAAATGCTGTCATGTGGTCCGGACGGAACGGGCGCGTCAGGCGACGTCGTCGTCGCGGCGCTTGCGGCGCTCGAGGCGGGTTCCAAAGGCGAAATCCCACCAGGGAGCGGCGACGCCGAAGCCGCGTGTGTGGTCCTGGAAGTGGTGGCGCATGTGCAGCTCGTAGAAGGTCTTGCCGAGGCGGGTGCGCGGCTTGTGGTGGTGCAGCGCGTAGTGGGTCATGTCGTAGACCAGGTAGCCGACCAGGAAGCCGCAGGCGAACAGGTCAGCGCTCTGGCCGCCGATCACCAGATGGAACAGGCCCCAGAAGATCAGCGCCAGCGGCACGCTGACCGACGGGGGCATCACCAGCCGCAGCGGGTCGTTGGGGTGGTCGTGGTGGACGCCGTGGATGATCCAGTGCAGCCGCGCGCCGATCCCGTCCTCGGGCTCGAAGTGGAAGACGAGGCGGTGCAGCCAGTACTCGGTGAGCGACCAGAAGATCCAGCCGCCGGCGATCCAGGCGATCACCTCGAGCGGGCCGGTGCCCTCCTGGCCGAGCGCGAAGAGGACCGCGATCGCCGGGATGAAGATCACCAGCGGCACGACCGGGTGGACCCGCGACAGCCGATCGAGCAGGTTCGACTCGAACATCCGCGGCGATGCCCTGAGGAGATCGGTGCGACGGTCCACCGCCGAGAATCTACCGGATCGCGCGGCGTTCCGGCAGGTGCGAGTTAGGGTGCCCTAATTGCGGCTGGGCCGGGCTTTGCCGCGGGCGGCCGGCCACTCGGCCCGGACGAACTCGAGCCCGAACCCGACGGTCAGCGCGTAGACGGCCGCGGTGATCAGGCCGGCGGGGCCGCGCGCTGCGGCGTCGAAGGTGAATGCCAGCATGGCCGCGGTCACCAACGCCATGAAGGCCAGCCGCGCGCGGCGGGTCGCGATCTCGCTGCGGTAGCTCATGGAGACGATGCTGGCCGCGGGCGCGCCGGCCAGCGGTGACCAGGCCGTGACGGCGCTGTGAAGGGCCTGTGAAGGCCGCGGTGAGGACGTCGGGCCCCCGTGTCGAATCAGTGTCCGGATGGTTGGTCTCGAGCACAGGTTGCAGCGCTTCTTCGACGCCGCCACCCTCGTCGCGGCGCTCGTGACGCCCGTGCTGGTGGTCGCGCTCGCGCTCGACCCGCCGTCGACCGCGCGCCACGCGCTGGAGGCCGCCAACTGGCTCTGCTGGGGCGCGTTCATGGCCGAGGTCGTGGTGATGGTGGCGGTCTCGCGCGACCACTGGGGCTGGCTGCGCCGCCATCCGCTCTCGCCGGTGCTGGCCTTCCTGACGCCGCCGGCGCTCGGTGGGCTCGACCTCTTCCGGCTCGCGCGGCTGTTCCGAGGGCGGTTTGGCCGCCGCGCCGCCGAGACCGCCACCTCGGCCGCCGGCCTGCGCTACGTCGCGCTGCTGACGCTGCTGACGGTCGGGCTCGGTGGCGTCCTGTTCGCGCGGCTGGAGCCCAACACCGAGGTCGGCGACGGCATCTACTGGGCGGTCACCACCGTGACGACGACCGGCTACGGCGACATCGTCCCGACCACCAGCGCGGCGAAGATCCTCGCCGTCTACGTGATGCTCGTCGGCGCCGGCTTCCTGGCGATCGTCACCGGCGCGATCGCGCAGAAGTTCATCCAGGGCTGGCGCGCCGCGCAGGGCGAGTCCGACGACGCCGCCGACGCGGCCGTGATCGCCAAGCTCGACGAGATCGCCACCCGCCTGGCCGCCGTCGAGCGCTCGCTCGATCGCCGCTGACGTCCCGGCCTCACACGCGCTCGGCGAAGCCCGGCTCGCGGATCGCCGCGTAGGCCCCCACCTGGGCGGCCTCGCCGAGCGCGTCCCAGGACGCCTCGGAGCTGGTCCCGGTCCACGCGACGCAGTGGGCGCGGGCGGCCTCGAGCGAGGCAAACCCGGCGAGGGCGATCGTGTTCCTCTCGCCTGCCTCGTCCTCGGCGTCGATCGTGATCGCCAGCAGCGGCGGCGCGACGCCGTCGACCTCGACCCGTGGCGCGTCGCCCTGGAAGACCAGCACGGCGGTCCGCTCGCGGCCCCCGGCCTCGGCGCGGTAGATCGCCAGCGTGCGCTCACGCACGGCGTCCCAGGACCAGGTGCGGGGGCTCGGCCTGCGCAGCGCCATCGGGCGGGGGACTCTACCGCGCAGGGGTTACCGACATAGAAATTTATAGTTCGGTAACGTCTTTGGGAACGTGAGTGTCTCGATATCCACACGGACCCGCCTGCCGCGTGCCGAGCGGATGGAGCAGACGGTCGCGGCGGCCCACGCGCTGTTCGCCGAGCGTGGCTACGCGGCGGTCACGATGGACGATGTCGCAGCCTCCGTCGGCGTCACCAAGCCGCTGCTCTACAACTACTTCGGCAACAAGGAGAACCTCTACCTGGCCTGTCTCGAGCGGGCGGGAGACGGACTGGTGGCGACGCTCGCCGCGGCGGTCGGCGAGACGGCCAATCCGGGCGATGCGCTGCGCGCCGGACTGCTCTCCTTCTTCTCGTTCGTCGACGGCGACCGCGCGGCCTGGGCGGTCCTCTTCGACGAGACCCTGCCGGCCGGCGGCGAGATCGCCGGCCAGGTGGCTGGCTACCGCCAGCGACTGGGCGACCTGATCGCCGCCGCGCTGCTCGAGCAGCTCCCTACCGAGCGCCGCGATCGCGCGCGCGTCGAGGTGGAGGCGCTCTCGACCGCCGTCATGGGCGCCGCCGAGGCGCTCGCGCGCTGGTGGCTGCGGACCGCCTCGATGACCGCCGCCGAGGCGGCCGAGCTGCTCACCGCGACCCTCGAGCCGGGCCTGCGCCTGCGCTCCGCATCCTCCCCGACCCCAAGCGACGCCCCAGGAGGCCTCTCCCCGAGATGAACCCCAAGACCCGGCCGGTCGCCGTCGTTGGCGGCAACCGGATCCCCTTCGCACGCTCGAACTCGACCTACTCGAAGGCGAGCAACCAGGACATGCTGACCGCGGCGCTCGACGGGCTCGTCGACCGCTGCTCGCTCGACGGCGAGCGGCTCGGCGAGGTCGTCGGCGGCGCGGTGCTCAAGCACTCGCGCGACCGCGACCTCACCCGCGAGAGCCTGCTCGGCACCCGGCTCGCGCCCGAGACGCCCGCCTACGACGTCCAGCAGGCGTGCGGCACCGGCCTGGAGGCGGCGATCCTGGTGGCCAACAAGATCGCGCTCGGGCAGATCGACGCCGGCATCGCCTGCGGCGCCGACACCACCTCCGACGCGCCGATCGGCCTCAACGAGGATCTGCGCGAGGTCCTGCTCGACGCCAACCGCGAGCGCTCGACGACCGGCAAGCTCAAGCAGCTCGCCCGGGTGCGGCCCGGGCACGTGGTGCCGGCGATCCCGCGCAACGAGGAGCCGCGCACCGGCCTCTCGATGGGTGAGCACTGCGCGATCATGGCCGCCGAGTGGGGGATCGGCCGCGACGAGCAGGACGAGCTCGCCGCGCGCAGCCACCACAACCTCGCCTCCGCCTACGAGCGCGGGTTCAACGACGACCTGCTGACGCCGTACCTCGGCCTCGAGCGCGACCAGAACCTGCGCCCCGACTCGGCCGTCGAGAAGCTGGCGAAGCTCGGCCCGGTCTTCGGCGGTCCCGAGGGCACCCTGACCGCCGCCAACTCGACCCCGCTCAGCGACGGCGCCTCGGCGGTGCTGCTCGCCAGCGAGGAGTGGGCCAAGGAGCGCGGCCTGCCGGTCCTGGCGACCTTCGTCGACGGCCAGACCGCGGCCGTCGACCACGTCCACAAGCGCGAGGGGCTGCTGATGGCGCCCGCCTACGCGGTCGCGCGGATGCTCGACCGCGCCGGGCTGACGCTGCAGGACTTCGACCTCTACGAGATCCACGAGGCCTTCGCCGCCCAGGTGCTCTGCACGCTGCGCGCCTGGGAGGACCCGGTCTTCTGCCGCGAGCGCCTCGGCCGTGAGCAGCCGCTCGGCGCGATCGACCGCGACAAGCTCAACGTCAACGGCGGCTCGCTCGCCGCCGGCCACCCGTTCGCGGCCACCGGCGGGCGGATCGTCGCCAGCCTCGCCAAGGCGCTGAGCGAGCGCGGCGGCGGGCGCGGCCTGATCTCGATCTGCGCGGCCGGCGGCCAGGGCGTCGTCGCGATCCTCGAGGCCCCTGGCGCCACCACCAAGGGAGGCAAGCGCTCATGAGCGACCGCTACTCGCAGATCGTCAACTCGCTCCCGGGCCGGCTGATCGCCGGCCGGGTCGGGCTCCCGCAGCCGACCCCGCTGGAGCGTCACCGTCCCGGCGCGCCGGTCCTCTCCGGCCGCGCGCTGCTCGGCGCCGCGCCCGGCGGCCGGCTCGCCGGCCCGATCGCCAAGGCGCTCGCCGAGGCCGGCGTCCAGGCCGCGACCGTCGGCGACGGCGAGCTGCGCGCCGCCGCCGCCGACGCCGGGCTCGACGCGGCGATCTTCAACCCCGACTCGCCCGGCGAGCAGCGCTTCAAGGCGCTCGTCTTCGACGCCACCGGGATCGCCGACTCGACCCAGCTGGTCGAGCTGCAGCGGTTCTTCCACCCGACGGCGCGGCGGGTCGAGCGCAGCGGCCGCGTGGTCGTGCTCGCGACCCCGCCCGCGGCGTGCGCCGGGCCCCGCGAGCACACCGCGCAGCGGGCGCTCGAGGGCTTCACGCGCTCGCTCGGTAAGGAGATCGGCCGCGGCGCGACCGTCCAGCTCGTCCACGTCGCCCCGAAGGCCGAGGGCGAGCTGGCCTCGACGCTGCGCTTCCTGCTCTCGCCGCGCTCGGCCTACGTCTCCGGCCAGGTGATCGAGGTCGGCCCGCGCGTCGTCAAGAAGGCGCCGCGGGTCGACTGGGAGCGGCCGCTGGCCGGCCGGCGGGCGCTGGTCACCGGCGCCTCGCGCGGCATCGGCGCCGCGATCGCCGAGACGCTGCGCCGCGACGGCGCCGACCTCGTTCTGCTCGACGTGCCGGCGCTCTCGGACGACCTCGAGGCGGTCGCCAAGGCTCTCGACGCCGACACGCTGGCGCTCGACATCACCGAGGAGGGCGCGCCGGCGGCGATCGCCGCGAAGCTCGCCGACGGCATCGACGTCGTAGTCCACAACGCCGGCGTCACGCGCGACCGGACGATCGCCAAGATGCCCACGGAGCGGTGGTCGACGCTGATGGAGATCAACCTCTCCAGCGAGGAGCGGATCGACGACGCGCTGCTCGACGCCGGCCTGCTGCGCGACAACGGGCGGATCGTTTGCGTCTCGTCGATGAGCGGGATCGCCGGCAACTCCGGCCAGACCAACTACGCCACCTCGAAGGCCGGCGTGATCGGGATGGTCGAGGCGCTCGCGCCCGCGCTCGCCAAGCGCGGCGCGACGATCAACGCCGTCGCGCCCGGGTTCATCGAGACCCAGATGACCGGCCGGATGCCGATCGCGATCCGCGAGGCGGGACGGCGGATGAACAGCATGTCCCAGGGCGGGCTGCCGGTCGACGTCGCCGAGACGATCGCCTGGTTCGCGAGCCCGGCCTCGGCGGGCGTCAACGGCAACGTCGTGCGGGTCTGCGGCCAGAGCCTGCTGGGGGCGTGATGGACCACCGCACGCTCACCTCGGCACCGAGCATCCTGCCGCTGTACGCGCGGGCGGCGGCGCCGCTGATCCCCGGCGCCTCGCTGCTGCCGTTCGTCCCCGGACGGGGCAGCGAGGTGCCCGACGTCGAGCTGACGCTGCCCGATGTCGAGCCGCAGGCCGCGCGGGTCGCCGACTACGCCCGCGTCTGCGGCTTCGCGGTGCGTGGAGCGCTGCCGCCGACCTACGCCCACGTGCTCGCCTTCCCGCTCCACCTGGCGCTGATGGCCGACGGGCGGTTCCCGTTCGGCGCGGTCGGCCTCGTCCATGTGGAGAACTCGATCACCGTCCACCGGCCGGTCGAGATCGGCGAGCGGCTGACGCTGCGCGTGCGGCCGACGAAGGTCCAGCCGCACCCCAAGGGCCGCACGTTCGGGATCGTCTCGGAGGCCCACGTCGGCGGCGAGCTGGTCTGGCAGGGCCTGAGCACGATGCTGCGGCGCGGCGGCGGCGACGGCCAAGCGCCGCCGCGCGACGCCGAGCGCAGTACCAACGGCGACACGGGTCCCCAGGGGACGGCCGCCCAGTGGAGGCTCGGCGGCGACCTCGGCCGCCGCTACGCCGCCGTCTCCGGCGACCGCAACCCGATCCACATGCACGCCCTGACGGCGAAGCCGCTCGGCTTCCCGCGGGCGATCGCCCACGGGATGTGGACCAAGGCGCGCGCGCTCGCCGCGTTCGACGGCCGGCTGCCGGACGCCTACACCGTCGATGTCCGGTTCCGGCGGCCGATCCTGCTGCCGGGAACGGTCGGCTTCGCGAGCGCCGAGCAGGGCGACGGCTTCCGCTTCGCGGTCCGCGACGCCCGCAAGGACACGCCGCACCTCGACGGGCTGGTGACGCCGGCGCCGACCAAGCAGAGCAAGACCACGAGCGGGAGGAAGAGGGCAAAGTGAACGCCACGACCGACAAGGGCCTGGCGGAGCGGGGGATGGGCTTCGGGCTGCGTGCCATCAGCCGCCTCGCCGGCTCCGACATGCTCGACCGGATCGGCATCCGCCGCCAGGTCGAGCGCGCGCTCTACCAGGGCGCGAAGAACGGGTTCCGCTCGGCGACCGCCGCGAGCCGTACGTTCAAGGCGGCCCAGAAGCTCACCAAGCCGGCGCGCCAGGCTCCCGGCAAGTCGAGCGGGCTGTTCGACATCACCCCTGACGACGAGCAGCAGATGCTCCAGGAGGCGGTCCGCGCCTTCGCGGCGGGCGAGGTCCGTCCGGCCGCCCAGGCGGCCGACGCCGCCTGCGCGACCCCGCCAGAGCTGCTCGCCCAGGCCGACGAGCTCGGCGTCTCGATGCTCGGGATTCCCGAGGAGCTTGGCGGCGTGATGCACGAGCAGGCCGCCGTCGCGGCGGTGCTGATCGGCGAGGCGCTCGCCCACGGCGACATGGGCGTCGCCTACGCCGCGCTCGCGCCGGGTGCGGTCGCGACGGCGATCGGACACTGGGGCGACGCCGACCAGGAGGCGACCTACCTGCCACCGTTCGCGGGCGAGGACGTGCCGGTCGCGGCGCTGGCGATCCTCGAGCCGCGGCCGCTGTTCGACCCGCTGGAGCTCGAGACCCGCGCACGTCGCGACGGCGGCGACTGGGTGCTCGACGGCGTCAAGTCGCTGGTCGCGCGGGCGGGGGAGTGCGAGCTGTTCGTCGTCGCCGCGCACGCCGAGGGCCTCGGTCCGGCGCTGTTCGTCGTCGAGTCCTCGACGAAGGGGCTGGCGGTCGAGCCGGAGCCGGCGATGGGACTGCGCGCCGCGGCCACCGGGCGGCTGCTGCTCGAGGACGCGCGCCTCGGCGAGGGCGCGCTGCTCGGCGGTGGCGATCCGGCCGTCTACCGCGAGTGCGTCGACCGCGCCCGGATCGCCTGGGCGGCGTTGGCCACCGGGACCGCGCAGGCGGTGCTCGACTACGTCATCCCATACGTCAACGAGCGGACCGCCTTCGGCGAGCCGATCTCCAACCGCCAGGCGGTGGCGTTCACGGTGTCGGACATCGGTATCGACAGCGACGGCCTGCGGCTGGCGACCTACCGTGCGGCCGCCCGCGCCGACCGCGGCTCGGGCTTCGCCCGCGAGGCGGCGATCGCCCGCCGGCTGGCGACCGACCACGGCATGCGGATCGGCTCTGACGGCGTCCAGCTGCTCGGCGGCCACGGCTACATCAAGGAGCACCCCGTCGAGCGGTGGTACCGCGACCTGCGGGCGGCCGGCGTGATGGAGGGAGCTCTCCTTGTCTAGGCGCGCCGTCACGGCTCCCGCTTCCTGCCAGCCACGCCCAGCTCCAGGAGAGGACTGACATGATCGATCTCGAGATCCCCAAGAAGTTCCGGCCGCTGGTCGGACAGGCCAACCAGGTCGCGACCGAGGTGTTCCGCCCGATCTCGCGCAAGTACGACGTCGCCGAGCATGAGTATCCGAAGGAGCTCGACATGCTGGCGTCGCTGATCGACGGCATGAACGACGGCTCCGACATGGGCGGAGCGGGCGCGACCGGCGTGCGCCGCGACGGCGCCGACAGGCGCGAGGGCAACGTCAACGGCTCCAACCTGGCGACGGTGCTGGGCGTGATCGAGCTCTGCTGGGGCGACGTCGGGCTGCTGCTGTCGATGCCGCGCCAGGGGCTGGGCAACTCGGCGATCGCCTCGGTCGCCACCGAGGAGCAGCTCGAGCGCTACGGCGGCAAGTGGGCGGCGATGGCGATCACCGAGCCGGAGGCCGGCTCGGACTCGGCGTCGATCCGCACGACGGCCGAGCTGGACGGCGACGAGTACGTGCTCAACGGCGAGAAGATCTACGTGACCTCGGGCGAGCGGGCCGACCTGGTCGTCGTCTGGGCGTCGCTGGACCGGTCACAGGGCCGGGCGGCGATCAAGTCGTTCATCGTCGAGCGGTCGAATCCCGGGCTCAAGCTCGACCGGCTCGAGCACAAGCTCGGGATCCGGGCCTCGGACACCGCCGCGTTCATCCTCGAGGACTGCCGGGTTCCGAAGGAGGCGCTGCTCGGCAGCCCCGACGTCGACGTCAAGCAGGGCTTCGGCGGCGCGATGCAGACCTTCGACAACACCCGGCCGCTGGTCGCCGCGATGGCGATCGGCGTGGCGCGGGCGTCGCTGGACGAGACCCGGCTGCGCCTCGCCGAGGCCGGCGTCGAGATCGACTACTCGCGGCCGGTGCTCTCGCAGCCGGCGGCCGCGGCGCGGTTCCTGGCGATGGAGTCCGACTACGAGGCGGCCCGGCTGCTCACGCTGCAGGCGGCCTGGATGGCCGACAATGGCAGGCCGAACTCGCTCCAGGCCTCGATGGCCAAGGCGAAGGCCGGTCGGATGGCCGTCGAGGTCTCGCTCGGCTGCGTCGAGCTGTGCGGCGCGGCCGGCTACGGCGAGGGCGACCTGCTGGAGAAGTGGTCGCGCGACGCCAAGATCCTCGACATCTTCGAGGGCACCCAGCAGATCCAGCTGCTGATCGTGGCGCGTCAGCTGCTCGGCAAGACGTCGGCCGAGCTGAAGTAGGACGGGCAGGGAGGGCGCGGGCCCTGGCCGCGGCGCGGGAGGCCGCGGTCAGGCGCTCGCGCCGTCGATGCCGTCGAAGAGCACCGAGGCGGAGATGCCGAGCCCGCGCGTGAGCTTGGAGACGGTGCGGATGCCGGGCTCGCGCTCAGCACGCTCGATGCGCGCCACGTGGGTCATGTTGAGCCCGCACTGATGGGCGAGGCGCTCCTGGCTGAGGCCGCGAGCGAGCCGCGCCTTGCGGAGGTTGGACCCGAACGTGGGAAGGGGATCGTCCACGGGCGCATCCTTCGCCTCCAGTGCCAGTCGCGCCAGAGCCGATTGGCACTGATAGCGTGGTACGCGGTTGTTTTGGCCAACTCGGAGAAACGGCACGTTCCCCACCCGCGGGCCCTCTGCCGGTCGGCCTAGGGCCTACCTTGTCGTTCACGACATTGCATTGTCCGCTCAGACAGGAGAGCATCCGGCCATGTCCAGAGACGTGATCGTTTCCTTTGGGACGCTCCTCCGCGCCCGGCGCAAGGAGCTCGGGCTCAGTCAGGAGGAGCTGGGAGCGCGCGCGAAGATCCAGATGGCCGACATCTCGCGGTACGAGAACGGCACTCGCGATCCCCGCCTGACGACGGTCGCGAGGCTCGCGGATGCGCTCGAGGTGCCGCCCGGCGAACTCGTGGTCGCCGCGCGGTGAAGTAGCGCTGGCGCCGGGCCGCCTGACCGGCGCCGCCGCCGGCCGGGGCGCGGGTCCGGCGGCCCGGCGGTGGGGACTGGTCGCGGGTCAGGCGGCCAGTGCCGCAGCGTGGCTCGCGGCGCGGGCGCGCTCGAGCTGGCGGGTGCGGACCTGCTCGACGTCCTCGCCGTACATCGCGGCGCGGAGCAGCTCGGCGGCCTCCTCGCGGCTGGTCGCCTCATAGGTGGCGACGGGCTGGCCCTTGTCGAGAGTTGTCATCGTCCAGGTGGTCATCGGTGCTCCAAAATCGGGGGGAGGAACTTGTATACAAGTATCGGCCCCCTGACGGCGTGCGTTTGTGAGCGGGGTCACGCAACGCCGGCTCATGGGTGTGAGCTTGGTCACGCAAGCCCGGCCGGTTGGCGTCCCAGGCCCGCCGCGGCGAACCGGGGTGAGAGTTGCGGACGAACTTTGGCCGCAACTCTCACCCGGCGTTCGCGGGGCCGATCGAGCCGCCAGGGGTCGATCCCGTGGCCGATCCCATGAGGCCTCAGAAACGACGAAACCCCGCTCTGGGAGCGGGGTTTCAGAGGTACCGCTACCGGGATTCGAACCCGGGTCTCCGCCGTGAGAGGGCGGTATCCTAGTCCCCTAGACGATAGCGGCAGGAGGGTGCTGCGGCCGATCTGTGTCCGGGGCCCTGGGGTGGGCCGTCGAGGGGGCGGCGGCCGGCGGGGCACGCCGCTGGCGCCCCGCCCCGGCCGGACCCGTCACGTCAGGGCCGGATCGCGATCGCGTCGACCTCGACTGGCGCGCGGCCGAGGCTGACGATCCGCACCGTGTGCTCGCCCCGCTCCAGCTCCGGGGTAGCCACCAGCTTCGTACGGAAGCGGCCACGGCCCTTCAGCGAGACCACGCGCGAGCGGTCGCCGACGGAGATCCGCACCCTGCCGCCCCTGGGCAGTGCGCGTGTGACCAGCGTCGCCTGGGTGCCGGTGAAGCGCAGCTGGGCCGCCGCGCCGCGCCGCACCGCCCGGTGCACCGAGCGCTTGAACGCGCCGTGGCGGCGCAGCGCCTTCCAGCCGCGTTTGGAGAACCGCACCCGCGCGGTCAGGTTGTCGAGCGGGATCAGCGTCGTGGCGGTCGCCCAGCCGCTGGGGTTGCCGGCGCGGTCGAACGCCTGCACGCGGGTCTCGTAGGCGGCGCCCTCACGCCCGCGGAAGCGGGCCTCGGTCAGCGTCGAGTCGACGACCACCGGCCGCCACGGCTGGTCGGGAACGTCGCTGCGGCGCTGCTCGACGGTGTAGCGGCGGATGCCGCTGCCGGCCGCGGCGTCGTCGCCGAGCCAGCTCAGCCGCACCCAGTCGAAGCGGGCGGTCGAGCTGGAGAGCGCCGGGGCGTTGTTGACCACTGTCGGCGCCGTGCGGTCGGTCGAGGTGCAGGCCTCGACCAGCGGCGGGTCGACGCAGACGCGCGCCTCGCGCGAGCGGACGAGGTCGGGCTTGTCGGCCTTCAGCACGTAGACCCCGGGCTCGGAGAACGTCAGCGTCGCGCTGCCGTCGGCGCCGGTGGCCTGGCCGCCGACGCTCGCGCCGGCGACGGGGACGCCGCCGGCGACCGTGGTCGCTCGCACGACGACCGGCTCGTCGACGTGCGTCGCCACGGGGGCCGACAGGGCGAGCGCGCCGGTCTTGCTGAACGCGTCGAACGCCCAGAGTGCCTCGTCGCCGGCCTTCAGCAGCGTCTGGCAGCCGCCGACGTCGGGCGCGATGCCGTTGACGAACACCCCCCAGAACTCGGTCTCGGTCGCCGACTCGGTGGCGACGCGGTCGATCGCGTAGTCGGGGAAGCTGGGGCCGAACCAGGAGGCCCCCCAGGTGAAGCCGCCCTTGATGGCGGCGTCGTCGAGGGCGGTGGTGGGGGTGGGGCCGGGCGTCGGGTTGGCGCCGAAGTTGGTCCCGTCGCAGAGGTGGGAGCCCCCGGTCGTGGGGTTGACCACCTTGCCGTCGGTGATCACCGATCCGGAGTAGATGGTCGCGGTACGGCCCTCGACGCGGACGTCGACGGCGGTTGGCGCCGCTGTGGCGGCGACTGGAAGTGCGAGCGCGACAAGCGTCGCGGTCACGGCTGAAAGGCGTCTTATTGGCATAGGAGAGCCACCCCTTTCCCGAGGGCTTGGGCTTGAGGCCGGAGCAGGTCTCCTGGCTTCCGGGATCGAGCCCCACGCGCCTTCCCGGACGGCCGATGGCCGCCCAGTGGCTGCGCCTCGCGCGTGCGAGGGGCCTTCCCCGGTCACAGTGGCGGGTCCGCGCCGGTCTTTCACCGGCTTCCCTTGGCCACCGACCCTTGTCGGCGCGCAAACTACACCGTCGCGCCGCCCGCCGGGCTGCGCGCATGCCGCGGGGCGGCGGTCCGTGCCGTCCGGCCGGGTGTACCCTGCCGATGACAGAACACGGCCCGTGGTTGGGGAAGTCCGGTGCGAATCCGGCGCGGTCCCGCCACTGTGACCGGACGGAGAAGACGCCGCATGGCACGCCGAGCGTGCCGGCCACTGGGGAGCCACCGGCTCGCTGGGAAGGCGCGGCGATCCGAGTCCGGGAGCCAGGAGACCTGCCCGGTGCCGCGATCCACCACCCTCGAGGAGAAGGGCGATCACCGGATGAAGGCACAGGCGAGGTATGGCGCGGCGGCGCTGGCGGCCGTCGCGATCGCGACCCCGGGCGCCGCGGCGGCGGACGGCGAACTCCGAGCCGGCGGGCCGACCGCCGCCGGCACGGCGGCGCAGACGGGGCCGCATGCGGCCCAGCGCGGCGTGCCGCAGATCCGCCAGCTGGTCGTGTTCTCCAGCGGGCGGACGCTCGCCGGGCGTCCCCGCGCCCGCCGCGCCTCGCTGCGCTACGAGGGCAGCCGCTGCGCGGTCGCCGCCGCGACCCCGCTCGCCGCGCTGATCCACTCCAAGCCCGGCCCGATGGCCTTCCACGACTACGGCAGCTGCTCGTCGCGGCCCGCCGACGGCTCCGGCCTGTTCGTAAAGCGGATCCGCACCGAGCGCAACCAGGGCCTCGACGGCTGGGTCTACAAGGTCGGCCGCAAGCTCGCGACCGCCGGCGCGGCCGACCCGTCCGGCCCGTTCGGCGCCGGCCGCCTGCGTGCCGGCGACGAGGTCGTCTGGTTCTACTGCCGTCAGCGCTCGCGCGGCTCCTGCCAGCGCACGCTCCAGGTCGACGCCGACGTCGACGGCCGCCGGGTCGCGGTCGAGGTGACCGGCTACGACGATGCCGGCGACGGAGCCGCGATCGCAGGTGCGACCGTCCGCGCCGGCAAGCGCCGCGCGACCACCGACGCCGAGGGGCGCGCGACGCTGACGCTGCCGCGGGGCAGCCACGCCGTCCACGCCGCCAAGCGCGGCACGATCCGCTCCTTCGCCCGGAGGGTCGTCGTCCGGTGAAGCCCGCCGCGCGCCCGCTGCTGGCCTGCGTCGCCGTCGCGGCGGCCGCCGTGCTGGCGGCGTGCGGGCTCGGGCCGGGGGAGGAGCGCGCCGGGGCCGGGGTCGAGCTGCGCGTTACGCGCGACTACGGCCACGACCTGCTGCTCTCCAAGGGCGACATCCCGATCCGCGAGAGCGACACCGTGATGCGGCTGCTCGACCGCAACGCCGAGATCGAGACCCGCTACGGCGGCGGCTTCGTCCAGTCGATCGACGGCCTCGCCGGCCATGGCAAAGAGGGCGCGGCCGACTGGTTCTTCTACGTCAACGGCATCCAGTCCGAGCAGGGCGCGGCCGACTATGAGCTCTCGCCCGGCGACGTCGTCCAGTGGGACCGCCATGGCTGGGGCACGACCGCCCAGACGCGCGCGATCGTCGGTGCCTACCCGCAGCCGCTGCTCGACGGGCTCGACGGCAAGCGGTTCCCGGTCCGCGTGGAGTGCGACGACGCCGAGGCCCAGGTCTGCGGCGACGTCAAGCGGACGCTGCGCGACGGCGGCGTGCCGGCGACCGGCGCGACGCTCGGCGCGCCCGGCAACCAGAACGTGGCGCGGATCGTCGTCGCGCCGTGGGCGAGCGCGCGGCGGCTCCCCTCGGCGCGGTTCGTCGAGCTCGGGCCCAAGCGCAGCGGCGTCTTCGCCCGCTTCGTCGACGGCGGCGGCGCGCTCGAGCTGCTCGACGCCGACGGCGAGGTCGTGCGCACCGAGCGCGCCGGGGCTGGCCTTCTCGCCGCGCTGCGCCCGACCGACACCGAGCTGGTCTGGCTGGTCACCGGCACCGACGCGGCGGGGGTCGAGGCGGCCGCCGCGGCGCTGCGGCCGGCTGCGCTGCGCGACGCCTTTGCCGTCGCGGTCGGTGGCGAGCGGATCGTCAAGCTCCCGGTCGTCGCGGGGAAGCGGGGACCGTGAGCCGGCGCGGCTTGGGGACCGGGGGGACCGGCGGCCCGCGCGGGCTGCCGATCCCCGCCTACCGGCCCGGGTCGAGCCCGCTCCACGCCGCTCGCGCCGGGGCGACTGCCAGCCTCTGCCTCGCGCTCGCGCTGACGGCGATGCTCTACTCCGACCCGGCGGTCCTGGGGGCGGTGATCGCGGCGGTCGTGCTCGCCGGGATCGCCGCCGGGGTCGGGCGCGAGATCGCCCGCTCGGCGCTGATCGCGCTGCCGCTGGTCGTGCTGGTCGCGGTGATCAACCCGCTCGTCTACCGCGGCGGCGACACGGTCCTGGTGCGCGGCTTCGAGATCCTCGGCCGGCCGCTGGACATCACGCTCGAGGCGCTCGTCGCGGGCGCGCTCGCCGGCCTACGGGTCGGCGCGATCGTGATGGCCTTCGGCCTGTTCACCGCCTGCGTCGACCCCGACGAGCTGCTGCGGATGTTCCGGCGCGTCTCATACCGCTCGGCGCTGACCGGCGCGCTCGCCACCCGGCTGGTGCCGGTGCTCGCCCGCGACGCGCTGCGGATGGGCGACGCGGCCCGCTGCCGCTCCGAGCCGCCCGGCCGCCTCGCGGTCGCGCGCGCCACGCTCGCCGGGGCGCTCGACCGGGCGGTCGACGTCGCCGCGGCGCTCGAGGTGCGCGGCTACTCGGCGGGAGGGCGGCCGGCCCGCGGCCGCCGGCCGTGGTCGCGCCACGACGTCCGCGTCGCGCTGGCCGCGGCGACAGTCGCGGTCGTGGCGGTCGCATTCGCCCTGGTCGGGGCCGGACGGGTGGAGACCTACCCGCGGATCGAGGTCGCCTCCGGGGCCCCAGAGGCGGTCCTCTGCGCGCTGCTGCTCGGCGCCGCTGCGCTGCCGTTCGCCGGTCGCGCCGCACGGCTGGGGGTGGCCCGTGCCTGACGGGCCGATCGTCTCCGCACGCGGCTTCTCCTACCGCTACGCCGAGGGCGCGGCACCCGCGCTGCGCGACCTCGACCTCGACCTCGAGCCCGGTGGCTTCACGCTGTTGGCCGGCGAGTCGGGCTCGGGCAAGTCGACGCTGCTGCGGGGGCTTTGCGGGCTGGTGCCGCACTTCCACGGCGGCGAGGCGGCCGGCGAGCTGGAGGTCGCCTCGCTGAGCGTTCGCGACCACGGGCCCGGCGAGCTCGCCGCAGTCTGCGGGACCGTCTTCCAGGACCCCGAGACCCAGGTCGTGATGGGCGGTGTGCGGGCCGAGCTGGCGCTCGCGCTCGAGCACCAGGGCGTCGCCCCGGGGGCAGTGGCGCGCGCCGTCGAGGAGGTGGCGCTGGCGCTCGGGATCGGCCAGCTGCTCGACCGCCGCACCGAGACGCTGTCCGGCGGCGAGCTGCAGCGGGTGGCGATCGCCGCCGCGCTCGTCCATCGGCCGGCGCTGCTGGTGCTCGACGAGCCGACCTCGCAGCTCGACCCGGTCGCCGGTGACGAGCTGATCTGGCTGCTGCGCCGGCTCAACGAGGAGTGGGGGACCGCGGTGGTGATCGCCGAGCACCGGATCGACCGCTGCCTGCCGGCGGCCGACCGGGTCGTCGCGCTCGAGGACGGCGCCGTGGTCTGCGACGCCGCCCCGGCGGAGTTCCTCGACTGGGCGGTCGGTCGCGGCGGCGCGCTCGCGACGCCCGTCGCGCGACTTTTCGCGCTCGTCGGCCTGCGGCCGCTGCCGACCTCGGTCAAGGCCGCCCGCGACGGGCTGCGCACCGCCGGGCTGATGCCGGCCGCCGGGACCGGCTGCGGTGCTCCCGAGGTCGGCCCCGTCCACTCGGACGTCACGAGTGCCGGCGACCGCGCCGACGCGGCACAGGACCGCGTCCCGCCCGCCGCCGCGTCGCGGCGGCTGCCTTGGCGGCGCCGCGGCGGGGCGCAGCCGGCGGTGGCGGCGCGCGGGCTGTGGCTCGAGATCCCGGACGGGCCGGCGATCCTGCGCGGGCTCGACCTCGCGGTCGCGCCGGGTGAGCGGATCGCGCTGATGGGCCGCAACGGCGCCGGCAAGTCGACGCTGCTGCGGCTGCTCAAGGGGCTCGCCGAGCCGACCCGTGGCCGCGTCGAGCGGGCCGGCGAGGTCGCCCTGCTGCTGCAGAACCCGGGCGACTTCCTGATCCACGAGCACGCCGTCGAGGAGGCGGGGGAGGCGGGCCTGGCGGCGGCCGGGCTCTCCGGGCGCGGGGAGGCCAACCCGCGCGACCTCTCCGGCGGCGAGCGCCAGCGGCTCGCGCTCGAGGTCGTGCTCGGCGGCGAGCGCTCCCATGCCGCCGTCTGCCTCGACGAGCCGACGCGCGGCATGGACCGCGCCCACAAGCAAGCGCTCACGGCACGGATCGGCGCGCTCGCCGGCGATGGCGCGGCGGTGATCGTCGCCACCCACGACACCGAGTTCGCCGCCGCTTTCGCCGACCGGATCGTGCTGCTCGGCGACGGCGTCGCGATCGGCGACGGCCCGCCGGCCGAGGTGCTCGCCGGCGGATGGCACTTCTCGACCGAGGTTGCGCGGACGCTCGGCGGGCAGGGCGGGGCGCTGCTGCCCGAGCAGGGCGCCCAGGCGATCGGACGGGAGCTGGTGCGGTGACCTGGCAGGTCTCATCCTTCGCGCTGCTCGCGCTCGTGCTCGCGGCGGGGTTCCTCTGGTACGAGCGGCGTCGCCCGCCGGCGCGCGTCGTCGGCGTCGTCGCTGTGCTGGCGGCGCTGGCGGTCGTCGGCCGGCTCGCCTTCGCGGCGATCCCGAACGTCAAGCCGACGACCGACATCGTGCTGTTCGCCGGCTACGCGCTCGGCGCGGCGCCCGGTTTCGCGGTCGGGGCGATCGGCGCGCTCGCCTCCAACGTCTTCCTCGGCCAGGGGCCGTGGACGGTCTGGCAGATGGCGGCCTGGGGAGCGGTCGGCATCGGCGGCGCGGTGCTCGCATGGGCGACCCGTGGACGTGAGCTGGGACGGCTCGAGCTGGCGCTCTACTGCGGCCTCGCGGGCTTTGCCTTCGGGGCGATCATGGACGTCTACCAGTGGACGCTCGCCGCGCGCCAGGATCTCTCCACCTACCTGGCCGTCGCGACGACGTCGCTGCCCTACAACATCGCCCACGCGGTCGGCAACGTAGCCTTCTGCCTCGTGATCGGTCCAGTCTTCGTGCGCTCCCTCCGCCGCTACCGTCGCCGCTTCGAGGCGGTGTGGCCGCAAGCCCCGGTCCGCAGGGGCGTCGCGGGCGGCGCGATCGCCGCCACCCTCGCGGCACTCGCGGTCTCGGTCGGCCTGACCGTGCCGGCGGCCGCCCCCGACGGCGCCCGTGCCCAGTCGGCGGTCGACGCCTCGCTGCCGGGCGCCTCGTCGCGCGCGGCCGCCTACCTGCGCCGCGCCCAGAACCGCGACGGCGGCTTCGGCGCCGCGCCGCGGCAGTCGTCGAGTCAGCTGGTGACCGGCTGGACGGCGCTCGGCCTCGCCGCGGCGCGTCAGAGCCCGCGCGCGGTGCGCAAGGGGCGCGGCCGCACGGTGGTCGACTACCTGCGCCGCAACAGCCGCTCCTTCGACGACGTCGGCGAGCTGCAGCGGACGATCCTCGTGCTGCGCGCCGCCGGCGTCTCGCCGCGCCGCTTCGCCGGGGTCGACCTGGTCGCCCGGCTGCGCCGCTCCCAGCGTCGCGACGGCTCGTGGTCGAGCAACATCGCCTTCACCGCGTTCGGTCTGATGGCGCTGCGCGCGGCCGGCGAGCAGCCGCGATCGGCGCGCGTCAGGCGCGCGGCCGCCTTCCTCGAGCGGTCGCGCACCGCGGCCGGTGGTTGGGGCGTCGTGCCCGGCGGGCCGCCCGACATCGACGACACCGGCGCGGTCCTGCAGGCGCTCGCAGCCGCCGGGCGCCGCGGCGGGGCCGCCAGTCGCGGCGGGGTCGAGTACCTGCGCGCCACCCAGTCGCCCGACGGAGGCTGGGGCCAGATGGAGGGCCGCGACTCCAACGCGCAGTCGACGGCCTGGGCGGTCCAGGGGCTCGTCGCCGCCCGCGCCGGGCTCGGCACCTTCGCCAACGACCCGCTCGCCTACCTGCGCTCGCTGCAGCGGCGCGACGGCTCGGTCGCCTACTCGCGGACCAGCGACCAGACGCCGGTCTGGGCGACCGCGCAGGCGCTCGCGGCGCTCCAGCGCCGCCCGCTGCCGATCCCGCCCGTGCGGGCGTCGAAGACGGCGGCGCTGACCCCCGCCGAGGCGGCCGCCGGGGCCGCTCCGCGCGAGGAGGAGATCTCCGGCCCGCCGGGAGCGCTGGTGCTGGCCGGCATCGCGGTCGCGCTCGGGGTCAGCGGCTTCGCCGTCTGGGCGCTGTCGAACCGCGGCCACGCCGCCCGCCGCCTCAGCTGACGGCCCCGCCCATCAGGTAGCGTCGGGAACGTGGAGCTCGAAGAGGCGATCCGGGGCAGGCGGACCCACAAGGCGTTCGCGTCCGAGCCGCTCGGACGAGACGTCCTCGAGGCGCTGTTCGACCTCGCCCGCTGGGCCCCCAACCACCACCTGACCAACCCCTGGCGGTTCCGCGTCCTCGGACCGGAGGCGCTCGCGGCGCTCAAGCGGGCCGCCGCGCCCGAGGCGGCCGCCAAGCTCGACCGGGCGCCGACGCTCGTCTGCGCGTCGGTGAAGATCACCGGCGACCCCGTCCAGGACGAGGAGGACGTCTGCGCCGCCGCCTGCGCGGTCTACGTCGTGCTGCTCGGCGCCCACGCGCGCGGGCTCGCCGGCTACTGGCGCACCCCGGGCGTGCTGCGCACCCCCGAAGGGGCGAAGGCGGTCGGGATGGGCGCCGACGAGCTGTTCCTCGGTCTGATCCACCTCGGGCACGCCCGTCAGGAGAAGGCGCCGCCCGAGCGCGTGCCGCCGGCCGACTTCGTGAGCTGGCTGGCGTGATCGCCCGCGCCGACGCGCTCGCCGCGCTCGCGGCCGACGAGTTCGACGTCGTCGTGATCGGCGGCGGGGTGACCGGGGCCGGAGTCGCCCTCGACGCCGCGTCGCGCGGCTACAGCGTCGCGCTGGTCGAGCGCCACGACTACGCCGAGGGCACGTCGAGCCGCTCGTCGAAGCTCGTCCACGGCGGCCTGCGCTACCTGCAGAACTTCGACCTCGGGCTGGTCCGCGAGGCGCTGCTCGAGCGCCAGCTGCTGGTCAACCTGGCGCCGCATCTGATCCGCCCGCTGCCGTTGCTGATCCCCGCCTTCGACGGCCAGCGGCCCGACCGGGTCCTCGGCGTGGGGCTGAACATGTACGACGTGATGGCCTCCGACCGCCGCCTGCGCCGCGGCGGCGACGAGCGCCGCCGCCGCCGCGACGAGGACTACTGGAGCCCCGACCGCCACCGCACCGTCGACGCCGCCGAGACCGTGCGGCTGCTGCCGGCGCTGGCCGACCGCGAGCCGACCGCCGCCTACCTCTTCTACGACTGCCAGACCGACGACTCGCGGCTGGTGCTGACGATCCTCGGCGAGGCCGAGCGCTACGGCGCCGTGCTCGCCAACGGCGTCGAGGTGACCGAGCTGGTCGAGCGGGGCGGTCGCGCCGGCGGCGTCGTCTGCCGCGACGCGCTCGGCGACGGCGGCGAACTCGAGATCCGGGCCGCCAACGTGGTCAACGCAACCGGCGTCTGGGCCGACCGGATCCGCCCCGACGAGCTGCGCGACGAGGCCGAGGTCCCGACGATCCGGCCGAGCCGCGGCACCCACGTCACGGTCGCCCGCGAGCGGCTCGACGTCGTCAGCGGGGCGATCGTGCCGGCCGGCGGCGGGCGGTCGATCTTCGTCCTGCCGTGGCTGGGCCGGACGCTGATCGGCACCACCGACAACGACTACGACAGCGCCGACCTCGACCACGTGCCGCCGTCGACCGATGACGTGGACTACCTGCTCGATGCGGTCAACGAGTTCTTCGCCACCGCGCTGACCGCCGCCGACCTGACCGGCGCCTACGCCGGCGTGCGGCCGCTGATCTCCACCGGCGACCCGAAGAAGTCGGTCGACATCTCGCGCAAGGCGGAGCTGTACGAGACCAGCTCCGGGTTGGTCACGATCACCGGCGGCAAGCTCACCACCTGGCGGCGGATGGCGAAGCTGGCCGTCGACCGGATCGTCGAGCGCGAGGGGCGCGAGGCGCCCTGCCGGACCGCGGAGCTTCCGCTCGGGCTGGAGATCGACCCGGCCGAGCTGCCCGGAGTGGCCGGGGTCGGCGACGACGCTCGCGCCATGCTCGCCGGGCGCTACGGACACGTTGCCGCCGACGTGCTGGCGCTGGCCGCGGAGGACCCCGCGCTGGCCGAGCGGATCGTCCCCGACCTGCCCGACCTCGTCGCCGAGGCTGTCTGGGCAGTCCGCCACGAGCAGGCGCGCGGGCTCGCCGACGTGCTGCTGCGCCGCACCCGCCTCGGGCTGCTCGCCGCGCCGCAGCTGGTGGCCCAGGACGCTCCCGGACCGGTCCGGGTCGCCGCCGCGCTAGCCGCCGACCAGGGCTGGGACGAGGCCCGCGTCGAGCGCGAGCTGGCCGACTGGCGGGCCGTCGCGGCCGCCGAGGGGCTCGCGCCAGCCGGACCCCAGCCGGTTGCGGCGGGCGCGCCGTGACCGCCCCGCTGGCCGCGACGCTGCCGCCGGGCCGTCCGGCGCTGATGGGGATCGTCAACGCCACCCCCGACTCGTTCTCCGACGTCCAGGGCGACAAGCCGCTCGCCGCCCTGGTCGAGCGAGCCGAGGCGCTTGTCGCGGCCGGCGCGGCGGTGATCGACGTCGGCGGCGAGTCGGGCCGCACCGACCGCCCGGCGGCGCCCGTCGACGTCGAGATCGAGCGCGTCGTGCCACTGGTGCGGCGGCTCGCGGACGCCGGGATAGCGGTCTCGGTCGACACCTGGCGGGCGCCGGTCGCGCGCGCGGCCCTGGAGGCCGGGGCGGTGCTGATCAACGACGTCAGCGCGCTCGCCGATCCCGAGCTGGCGGTCGCCTGCGCCGCCGCCGGAGCCGGCCTGGTGGTCACCCACACGCGCGCCGCGCCGAAGACCAAGGCGTTCCCGGCCTACGACGACGTGGTCGCCGATGCCGTCGGGCTGCTGTCGGAGCGGGCGGCGCTCGCCCGGGAGCTGGGCGTCGCCGCCGAGGCGATCGTGCTCGATCCGGGCATCGACCTCGCCAAGACTCCGGCCGAGTCGGTCGAGCTGCTGCGCCGCATCGGCGAGGTCGCGGCGCTCGGCTCGCCGCTGCTGCTGGCGATCTCGCGCAAGGACTTCGTCGGCGCGCTCACCGGCCGCCCGCCCGCCGAGCGCGACGCCGGCACGCTCGGCGCCGTCGAGCCGGCGCTCGACCTGGCCGTCGGCTCGCTGCTGCGCGTCCACGACGTCGCCGCGGCGGCCGACTTCCTCGCCGTCCGCGCCGCCCTGCGCGGCAGCGCCGCGGTCGTCCCCGGGCCGCTCGCCGAGAACCTGCGCCGTGAGGCGGCGACGGGTGGCCTGGGCGACGCGCCGAGCCAGTAGCCTTCGCCGTTCGCAACCGACCGAGGAGCAGCACCAAGTGTCAGTCCTGCAGCGCAAGGAGCTCGAAGACAGCCCCCTCGCCGACCTTCACGCCATCGCCTCCGAGCTGGGGATCGAGGGCTACCGGGGCCTGCGCCGCGACGACCTGGTCGCCGCGATCGTCGACCTCCAGGGCGGCGGTGACAGCGAGGGCGACGACGAGCCCGCCGCCGAGGAGCGCCCGCGGCGCGGGCGTCGCGGCGGCCGGGGACGCCGCCGCGGTCGCGGCGACGCCGAGCCCACGGAGTCCGAGGACGGTGGCGAGGTCGCCGACGAGCCTGAGGCAGAGGAGCCCGAGGGCGAGGTCGACGACGAGCCCGAGGCCGAGCACGAGGGCGGGGACGACGAGCCCGAGCAGGAGAGCGTCTCCGGCATCCTCGACGTGCTGCCCAACGGCAGCGGCTTCCTGCGCGTCGCCGACGGCGATGACGTATACGTCTCCCAGGCCCAGATCCGCCGCTGCGAGCTGCGCCCCGGCGACGAGGTCGCCGGCCCGGTGCGCCCGGCGCGGCGCAACGAGCGCCACCCTTCGCTGGTGCGAGTCGCGTCGGTCAACGGCGCCGACGCCGAGCCTCCCGCGGACCGACCGAGCTTCGACGACCTGCCCGCCGTCCACGCCGGCGACCGGCTCGCCGCGCCCAAGGCGCTCGCCGACGTCCCGTTCGGCAAGGGCTCGCGTGTCGCGGTCGCCGGCCCGTCCGGCGCCGGCGCCACCGGCCTGCTGCGCGAGATCGTCAACGAGATCGGCGGCAGCGTCTCGTCGGCGACCGTCGTGCTGCTCGGCGCGCGGCCCGAGGAGGTCGCCGACTGGCAGGCAGCCAGCGGCGACGCCACCGTCGTCGGCGGCTCCTACGACGAGCCCGCGGACGACCAGGCCCAGGCCGCGTCGCTCGCTGTCGAGCGCGGCAAGCGCGCCGCCGAGCGCGGCGAGGACGCGCTCGTCGTGATCGATTCGCTCGAGGCCGTGGCGCCGCCGGTCGCCCGCCGCCTGCTCGGCGCCGGCCGCCGGCTCGAGCAGGGCGGGTCGCTGACCGTCGTCGCCGCTGTCGGCGAGCGGGGCGAGCTGCTGCGTGTCGCGACCGCCCGCGTGGTGCTCGCGCCGGGCGGCGGCGGTGAGCCGAAGCTCGACGCCGAGCGCTCCGGCAGCCAGCGCGCCGACCTGCTCTAGCGGGGCGGCGCTTCACATAGCCTGTCCGGGTGCGCCCGGATCCCCGCAGGCCGACGACCACCGACGAGGAGCTGCTCGAGGCCGAGACGCTCGCGATCGTCTCCGAGCTCGACGACGAGGCGCGCGTCGCCCGCATCCAGGGCGAGCTGGAGGCCGGCTTCGACGCGCTCGCCCATGTCGGCAAGGCGGTCGCGGTCTTCGGCTCGGCGCGCACCGACGAGGGCCATCCGGAGTACGAGCGGGCCCGCTTGCTCGCGCGACGGATGGGGGAGGAGGGCTTCGCGGTGATCACCGGCGGCGGTCCCGGCACGATGGCGGCCGCCAACCGCGGCGCCCGCGACGCCGGGGCACAGTCGATCGGCCTGGCGATCGAGCTTCCGCACGAGGAGCGCCCGAACCCGCACTGCGACCTGACGCTCGAGTTCCACTACTTCTTCGTGCGCAAGGTCATGTTCGTCCGCTACTCGAGCGGTTTCGTGGTCTTTCCCGGCGGCTTCGGCACCCTCGACGAGCTGTTCGAGGCCGCGACGCTGCGCCAGACCCAGAAGATCCGGCACTTCCCGATCGTCCTGTTCGGCAGCGACTACTGGGGCGGCCTCGTCGACTGGCTGCGCGACCGCGTCGCCGTCGACGGCAAGATCTCACCAGCCGACGTGGACACCCTCGAGGTAACCGACGACGAGGACCGCGTCCTCGAGCTGATGCGCGACATCGAGCACAGAAGACCCCGCAGGTTGCCTTGACCTGCCGGTCATGGCGCCGCCCAGGTGAGGCTAGGGCCGGTAGGCGACGCGGCGCCAGGAGGGCTCGGGCGACAGCTCGATCAGCTGCCAGTCGCGGTCGGGCTGCGCGTAGCCGAAGGTGCAGGTCTCCTCGTCGAAGACGACCTCGAGCTCGCCCTCCAGCACCCGCTGGTCGAGCCAGGCGCCGCGGAAGACCAGCCGCCGTAGCCAGTGCACCAGCGAGCGGTCGGCGGGGCCGTGCAGCTGGCGCCAGCACTCCATCACGTGCTCGCCGAGCGAGGAGTGGGCGTCGATGACCTCGCCGTTGACCGCGAGGTTGACCAGATCCTCGCGCTCGTCGCGTTCGAGCGGGCCGCCGACGAAGCCGAGCTTGGCGGCCGCCTGCTCCACCCGCTCGGTGAAGTCGCGCTCGTTGAAGGTGAACTTCAACTCGCCGTACTCGAGGACGTAGTCGGCGCCCGACTCGTAGTTTCCGCGCTTGGTGGAGTCCATGTGAGAAGCTCCGCGGCCCCCGTGTGACCGGGACCTACGGCGCGTCGGCATCCTAATCTCGATTCCTTCCGCGCCGGATGGAATGCAACGGCGATTGCAGCGAGGGGGGCGTGCTCTGGCCGTCCGGTCCCTGTATCGGTCATGAGCCATTCACTCTTGATCGTCGAGGACGACGAGCCGACCGCCGAGTTCCTGGTCGACAACCTGCTCGCCGACGGGTTCCGGGTCTCCCACAGCGACTCCGGCGCCGAGGCGGTGCGCCAGATCGAGGTGCGGCCGCCGTCGTTGGTGCTGCTCGACCTGGTGCTGGTCGACGGCGACGGGCTGCGGGTGCTGGATCGGATCCGCACCGCCGACGGGATCGCGTCGCGGATCGACCCGCAGCTGCCGGTGATCGTGGTCAGCGGCCGTGCGGAGGAGACAGACCGGGTGCGCAGCTTCCAGCGCGGCGCCGACGACCACGTGGCCAAGCCGCTCTCCTACGGCGAGCTGCTGTGCCGGGTGCGGGCGGTGCTGCGCCGCAGCGAGGGCCGGCGACGGCGCGGGGTCATTCGCCACTACGGCCTGACGCTCGATCCGGTGACGCGGGCGGTCGCGATGGAGGGAACGCCGGTCGCGGTGTCGTCGATGGAGTTCGCCCTGCTGCACCGCCTCGCCGACGACCCGGAGCGGGTCTTCACCAAGAACGAGCTGCTGCGCGACGTCTGGGGCTACCTCGCGGCTGGGCGAACGCGGACCGTCGACACGCACTCCTGCCGGCTGCGTCGCAAGCTCGACGCGGTCTCCTCACGACGCTGGATCGTCAACGTGCGCGGCGTCGGCTACCGGCTGACGGAGGTGGAGTGATGGCCACGGCCGGTTGGCGTGTGGCGGCGGCGGTCGGCTGGGCCTCCGCGGCGGGGCTCGCGGCCGGCGCGCTCGCCGGCGGGCGGGCGACGGGCGGCGCGTTGTGGGCGGCCGCGGCGGGGTGGGCGGTGGCTGGAGTGGCCGCGGCCGCGCTGCTGCGCGCGCGGCGGCGGCTCGATCTGGTCGCCGACGCGACCCACGAGCTGCGTGGTCCGGCGGCGGCGCTGACGTTCGCGGTCGCGGCGCTGCGACGGGCGCCGTCGGCGGCGGGGTGGGCGGTGCGGATCGACGGTCAGCTCGACCGGCTCGTGGCGGGGCTCGGCGATCTCGACGCTGCGCGGACGGGTGGCCGCCCGGCGGCCCGGACGCGCAGGCTGCTGCTCGAGCGGGTCGTGCGGGCGGCGGTCGACTCCTGGCGGGCGCCGCTGGCGGCCGGGGGGCGCGAGCTCACGCTGTGCTGGGAGGCCGGGCCCGAGTTGGTCGACGCAGATCCCGGGCGGCTGGCGCAGGCGCTGGGCAACCTGCTCGCCAACGCCTGCGAGCACGGCGGCGGGACGGTGACGGTGGCGGTCTTCCGGCCGGTCCCCGAGACCGTGCGGATCGAGGTCCGCGACGGCGGCGGGGGTCCGGCGGGCGGCCGCCGGCGCGGCCCGGCGCCGGGCCGCGGGCGCGGCCTGCGGATCGCCGCGCGGGCCGTCCGCTGCGCCGGCGGCCGGCTGGCCGTCGACCATACGGCCGAGGGGACCGTCGCCGCGATCGAGCTGCCGCGGGTCGGCGGCGCGCCGCTGCCGCCGGGGGTGCGGCGGTGAGCCGCGCCGCGCGGCGGCGGCGCGGCGCGGCGCTGCTGGCGGTCGCGGTCGCCTGCGGGGCCCTGGCCGCCGCGCAGGTGCAGGGGCGGGTGGCCGAGCTGGAGCGCAGCGTCGGGGCGCCGGTGACCGTGGTGGTGGCCGCGCGCGACCTCGACCCGGGCGCCGAGCTGGCCGCCGGCGACCTGCGCGCCGCCGAGGTTCCCGCCCGCTACGCCCCGCCCGACGCGGCGAGCGCGCCCGAGCAGGCGGTCGGCCTGACGACCGCGGGGCCGATCGCGGCAGGCAGCCCGATCACCGCCGGTGTGCTCGGCGCGGTGGGAGGGGAGGAGCCGGGGGCGCTGCGCCGTGGCGAGCGCGCGGTCGACGTGGACATCGACGGCGGGGCGGCGCTCACCGAGGCGGAGCCCGGCACGAGGGTCGACGTGCTCGTCTCGACGGACCCCTCCGACGGCCCGGGCCGCTCGTTCGTGGCACTCGAGGACGTCGAGCTGCTGGCGCTCGCGGCGGGCGGCGCGGGGGATCCCGGCGGCGATCCGGCCGCCGGCGTGGCGCCGGGCGCCACCGCGACCCTGCGCGTCACCCTCCGCCAGGCCGTCTACCTGACCGCCGCCGAGGCCTTCTCCGGCGGCTTGCGCCTGCTCCCGCGCCCGCCCGGTGACCGCCGTCGCGTCGGCCGCGCCACCGTCGGGGCCGCCGACCTCTGAGAGGCGAAAGCTCGACCGATCACCGGTTGCCAGGGACCGCCTGCGGTTACGCACCCCCACCATGCCGAACCTCAGGAGGTGAGGCGTGGACTGTTTGGGCAGCGGTCAGGCGGGCGGCAGGGTCTCGACGGTGCCGGCGGAGGTGCCGAGCAGGGCGGACTCGGCCATGCCGACGAAGAGGCCGTGCTCGAGCACGCCGGGCACGCGGCGGAGGCGGTCGGCGAGCGTGTCGGGGTCGGCACCGGCCGGGATCGCGCAGTCGAGGATGTGGTGGCCCTCGTCGGTGACGAAAGGGCCGTCGCCGGCGGTCCGCAGGTCGACGGCGTCGAACAGCGGCGCCAGTCGGCGGGCGGTGTCGCGCCAGGCGAAGCGGGCCACCTCGACCGGCAGCCGGAACCCCTCGCCGAGTCGCTCGACGCGCTTGGCGGTCTCGGCGACCACGACGAACCGGCGCGCGGCGGCGATCACGATCTTCTCGCGCAGCAGCGCGCCGCCGCCGCCCTTGATCAGTCGCAGCGCGGGGTCGACCTCGTCGGCGCCGTCGAGGGCGAGGTCCAGCTCGAAGGTCCCGTCCAGCTCCACCACCTCGATCCCGGCCGCCTCGGCGCGGGCACGGGTCAGCTCGGAGGCGACCGCGGCGCGCAGCGGCGGTCGGTCGGGCCACCGCTCGGCGATCCGCTCGACCGTCCGCCAGACGGCGCGGCCCGAGCCGAGCCCGACGGTCATGCCGGGCTCGATCAGCGCGACGGCCGCGGCCGATGCCGCATCGCGCGCGGGGGAGGGCTCGGCCGCTGTCATCGCCGGCCAGCATCGCGCTCGCGGCGGACGAATCCTGGCGGCGGGGTAGCTGGGGCGGCTAGGATCTAAGTCGTGTCGTATCAAGTTGTCTGATAGCGGCATTGGCGTGCTCGCGCCGACCCGCTAGACTGCTTATCAATCGTAAGTAGCAACCTTGGAGCTGAGCGCATGGAGACGGAGAAGCAGACGCTGTTGCTGGTCCCGGTCGACGACTCGGTCGTCTTCCCGAACATGACCGTCACGCTCGTCGTCGATGTCGGCGACGAGGAGCGGGTCCTGCTCGTGCCCCGCGAGGACGGCGAGTTCGCCTCGGTCGGAACGGTCGCGAAGGTCTCCGAGCACGTCCGCCTCCCCGGCGGTGGCCATGCGGTCGCCCTCGAGGGCCTGCACCGCGGCGTCGCCGGCGCCGCCCACACCGATCCCGCGGGCAACCTCCGGGTAGAGGTCGCTTCGCACGTCGACGACATCCCCGTCGACGGGCGCACCCGCGACCTCGAGCGGGAGTACCGCGCGATCGTCGAGGAGCTGCTCGAGCTGCGCGGCGACGACGGGCGGATCGCCGCCTTCGTCCGTTCGATCTCCGAGCCGGGCGCGCTCGCCGACACCTCCGGCTATGCGCCGGACATCGGCTACGACCAGAAGGTCGAGCTGCTGGCGACTCTCGACGTAACAGAGCGCCTCGCGCTCGCGCTCACGCTGCAGCGCGAGCGGCTGACCGAGCTGCAGGTGCGCAAGCGGATCCGCGACGACGTCCAGTCCGGCGCCGAGAAGCAGCAGCGCGACTACTTCCTGCGCAAGCAGATGGACTCGATCCGCAAGGAGCTGGGCGAGGACGACGGCTCGGTCGCCGACGACTACCGCGCCAAGATCGACGAGTCCGGCATGCCCGAGACGGTCCGTGAGCAGGCGCTCAAGGAGGTCGGCCGGCTCGAGCGGATGGGCGAGCAGTCGGGCGAGAGCTCGATGATCCGCACCTACCTCGACTGGCTGATCGCCGTGCCGTGGGCCGAGCGCAGCGAGGAGCGGCTCGACCCGGTGCACGCCCGCGCGGTGCTCGACGCCGACCACGCCGGCCTCGAGGACGTCAAGGACCGCATCGAGGAGCACATCGCGGTGATGAAGCTGCGCCGCGACCGCGGCCTCGATGCCTTCGGGGCGGCCGAGGACGGCGCGGAGGCCGACGGCGGCGCGCGCGAGCGCTCGCGCCGCGGCGACGGGGCGATCCTCACGCTGATCGGCCCGCCCGGCACCGGCAAGACCTCGATCGGCGAGTCGATCGCCCGCGCCACCGGACGCGAGTTCGTCCGGATCGCGCTCGGCGGCGTCCGCGACGAGGCCGAGATCCGCGGCCACCGGCGGACCTACATCGGCGCGCTGCCCGGCCGGCTGGTCCGCGCGCTGCGAGACGCCGGGACGATGAACCCGGTGATCCTGCTCGACGAGGTCGACAAGGTCGGCGCCGACTGGCGCGGCGACCCGTCGTCGGCCCTGCTCGAGGTGCTCGACCCGGCGCAGAACCACAACTTCCGCGACCACTACCTCGACGTCGAGCTGGACCTCTCGCAGGTGCTGTTCATCGCGACGGCGAACGTCGCCGACACGATTCCGGGCCCGCTGCTGGACCGGATGGAGGTGGTGCGCTTCGACGGCTACACCGTCGAGGAGAAGGTGGCGATCGCCCGCGACTACCTCTGGCCACGCCAGCGCGAGCGCAACGGCCTGCGTGAGGACGAGGTCACAGTCGACGACGGCCTGCTGCGCGCCGTGATAGCCGAGTACACCCGCGAGGCGGGGGTGCGCGGGCTCGAGCGCGACCTCGGAACGGTCCTACGCAAGACCGCGACGAGGATCGCGGGCGGCCGGGTCGAGTCGCCGGTGGCGATCGACCTCGACGCCGTGCGCGACGCGCTCGGCCGCCAGCGCCACTTCCAGGAGGCCGCCGAGCGCACGGCGGTGCCCGGCGTGGCGACCGGCCTGGCGGTGACCGGCGCCGGCGGCGACGTGCTGTTCGTCGAGGCGACCGGCATGCGCGGCAAGGGCGACCTCGTCCTCACCGGGCAGCTGGGCGACGTGATGAAGGAGTCGGCGCGGATCGCGCTCTCCTACGTGCGCGGCAACGCCGAGCGGCTCGGGGTCGACGAGGAGACCTTCGACGGACGCGAGTTCCACCTCCACGTCCCGGCCGGAGCGATCCCCAAGGACGGTCCGAGCGCGGGGATCACGATGACCACGGCGCTGGCGTCGCTGCTCAGCGGGCGGCCGGTTCGCCACGACGTCGGGATGACCGGTGAGGTGACCCTCCAGGGCCGGGTGCTGCCGATCGGTGGGCTCAAGCAGAAGGTGCTCGCCGCCCACGCCGCCGGGCTGACCGACGTGATCCTGCCCGAGCGCAACCGCGGCGACCTCGACGACGTGCCGGCCGACGTGCGCGAGCAGATGACCTTCCACCCGGTCATGACGATCGGCGAGGTGCTCGACGTCGCGCTCGAGCCGGCGGCGGCGCACGCCGTCGCCCCATAGGGGGGTCGGTGCGCCCGGCGCAAGCGCCCGGCGCCCCCCCACGGTCGCCGGCGGCGCCGGTAAATGGGCGCCGGGCGCATGCGCCCGGCGCACCCCGTCTGTCGCGGGCGGCGCGGTATCTTGGGCCGATGGGACTGCTGAGCCGAGACCTCGTCCGCCGCGCCGCCCCGGTGGCGATCGCCGGCGTGGCCGGAGTCGCGGGCGCGGTGCTTGCGCGCCGCCGCCGCGGCCGCCGGGCCGAGCTGGAGGCGGCGCCGCAGCCGGACGCGACGGCGCCGTCCGCCCCCGGCCCACCGGCGCCGCCGACCCCCGACCCCGGGCCACCGACGCCCGCCCCCGCCCCACCCGCACCCCCCGCGCCCGCCCCAGAGCCGCCGCGTCCCGCGCCTGATCCGCCCGCACCGACGCCGGCGCCCGCAGCGGGCCCGACCGCGGACGAGCGCGCACTCGCCGATTCCGTTCGCTCCGCGCTCGCCGCACCGCTCGCCGCCGCCGGCGGCGACGTCGAGGTCGAGGTGGCCGGCACGACCGTCGTCCTGCGTGGCCGCGTCGACAGCCCCGACGCGATCCGCGAGCTCGAGCGGGCCGCGGCAGAGGCCGACGGCGTCGACGCCGTGCGCGCGCTGCTGCACCTCCCGGGCAGCGCCGCCAAACGGCGCTGACGCTGACATTTGGCGACAGGCCGCCGCCGAATCTGCTTCACTATCGCCCTTCGAATCGTCCATAGCTGAGTCTCCGTCGTCCAGACGGCGGGGAACGGGGGAACCACTGGGGCCGGAGCACGAAAGCCGGTCCCCGGGGCGAATCGCCGCCAGCGTGCGGCGTAGCGCACTTTCCAGCGCGAGCCCGTCAGCTCACCCCGTAGGCGCAGGAAAGAGGAGACACAGAGTTGCCCCGCCCGACCCGTGACGCAGTACCCCTCGTGCGCTTCGGCCGCCGCGCGCTCGTGACGGCGCTCGCGCTCGCCGCATGTGTCCCCGGCGCTGCCGCGGCCCCCGCGGCGGCCGATGAACCGGCCGCCACTCCGGGCGCGGCGCTCGCGACCACCGAGGTGACCCTCCGCAAGGGCGACCGCGGGCTGGCCGTCCGCCGTCTCCAGCGCCGGCTCGGCGTGGCCGCCGACGGGGTCTTCGGGCCCCAGACCAACCGCGCGGTGAGGCGGTTCCAGCGTCGCAACGGCCTGACCGTCGACGGCATCGTCGGCCCGGTCACCCGCTCGAAGCTCGGCCTGGCCCGCTTCAGCGCCGCCGACGTCCACCGGCCAAAGCCGCGCCGCGCTCCCTCCGGCGGCGGTGGCAGCGACGTCAAGCTGCCGCGCGTGCTGCGTGAGATCGCCGAGTGCGAGTCGGGTGGCAATCCGCGCGCCGTCTCGCCGAACGGCCTCTACCGCGGCAAGTTCCAGTTCGCGCGCGAGACCTGGAAGGCGATCGGCGGACGGGGATCGGATCCGGCCGCCGCGCCGGAGGCCCACCAGGACCGGATGGCGCTGCGTCTGTACCGCCAGCAGGGCGTCGCGCCCTGGCCGAGCTGCGGCGCCCGAGCCACCTCCTGAACCGCCTGGCGTGCGCCTCGCGGGCGCCACACCGCGCTAGGAGGGCGTCGCAGCGGCGTCGTCGGCGTCGTCGCGCACGACCCGGTGGGCTGCGGCCACCGCCGCCGCCCGCGTCTCGTGGGCGCTCAGACGGACGATCTGCCCGTCGCTGACGAGATGCACGAAGTGGAGGTTGGCGCCGTCGCTGCCGGTCGCGGAGTGGATCCGTCGGTGGCCAGAGACGAGGACCGCCGAGCCCACGCGCTCGAAGCTGTAAGGAGACGCCTCGAAGACGCGGCCGTCGGCGGCGAAGGCGGCGAAGAACGCGCGGACGCCGTCGTGCCCGGTGTGGACGGTCCCGGCGACGGTCACGAACTCGACGTCGTCGGCAAGTACGGGCAGCGCTCGTTCGACTCCACCCTCACGGAAGTCGGTCCACATCCGTCGCACGACCTCGTAGGACTCGCGGTCCATACCGGGCGAGGGTACCCACGCGGCGGCTTTTCAAGCGCTCCGGGTGGCCCGTGGGACGCCGGTTGGAGTAGAACTGGTCGGTGGATCTGCTCGTCGTCGTGGCGGCCGGGATCGGGACGGCGCTCGCCACCGGTCTCGGTGCGCTACCGGTCTGGTGGCTCGGCGCCCGCGCCGAGCGGCTGCGGCCCGCGCTCTGGGGCGTGACCGTCGGCGTGATGACGGTCGCGTCGGTCGTCGGGCTGCTCGCGCCGGCGCTCGACGTCGGATCGGTTGGAGCCGTCGCCGCCGGACTGGGAGTCGGCATCGGCTTCCTGCTCGCCTCACGGGCGCTGCTCGACCATCGCCACGTCACCGTCGGCGGCCTCGACGGCCCGGGCGTCCGCCGCAGCGTGCTCGTCTTCGGCGTCCTGTTGGTCCACAGCCTGCCCGAGGGGTTTGCGATCGGCACGGCGTACGCCTCGGAGACCTCGGGCCTGGGGTTGTTCGTGATCCTCGCGATCGCGCTCCAGAACGTGCCCGAGGGCACCAGCGTCGCGATCCCGATGGCGGCCGCGGGGATCGGCCGGTCGCGGCAGTTCTGGGCGGCTGTGGCCACGAGCGTCCCGCAGCCGATCGGGGCGGCGGTCGCCTACGTGCTCGTCGCCGAGATCGCGGTGCTGCTGCCGTTCTCCTTCGCGTTCGCCGCCGGGGCGATGCTGTCGCTGGTCGCCGTCGAGCTGGCGCCGCAGGCCTATGCTCGCGGCGGCCGCCCGCTCGCGGCGGCGGGAACCCTCCTGGGAGCGGCGACGATGGTCGCGCTGGCGCTGGCGTTCGGAGTCTGAGCGATCAGCCGCCGCGCGCCGCGAGGTAGGCGCCCAGCTCCTCGGCGACCACCTTGTCGGTCTCGCCGAGCGGCTGGTCGGAGGCCTCGGACTCGAGGCTGCCGTCACCGGTGAGTCGTGTACGCAGGTACAGCGGCCGGTGTCCGGTGAGCAGCTTGCCATAGGCGACCGGGCGAAACGGGGTGGGGGCGACCTCGACACCGGCCAGCTCGGCGATCGCCGCCGCGGCGGTGTCGGCCTGCTGAGCGCTGAGCCCCCCGTGCTTGATCGGCATGCTCGTCGCGTCCCCGGCCGCGAAGACACGCTCGCCCGCCGCTGGCACCGCGCACCGCTCGTCGACAGGGAAGAAGCCGTTGGCGTCGGCGCCCGGGAGGCCGCGGATCGCGGGGCCGGTCATCCGCGGCAGCGCAACCACACGGTCCGCGCGCACGTCGACTCCGCCGGGCTCGATCTGGACTCGACCCGGCTCCGGGACCGCGATCCGCGCGTCCACGTGGACGGTGACGCCCGCATCGACGAGCAGCTCGGCGCCCGCCGCGCTGGCGGTCGCGCCGAATGCGGCGAGCGGCGCCGGCTCGGGCGTGGCGAGGACGACCTCGACATCGGACATGCCCGCCTCGGCGGCGCGGCCCGCCGTCATCAACGCCAGCTCGTACAGCGGCAGCGGCCAGATCGGGGTGTCGGGCGCGAGGAAGGCGATCCGCCTGCTGTAGCCCTCCTCGACGTCCTCGACGATCCCCCGCAGCAGCTCGTCGGCGCGGTCGTCGCGGAAGGTCGTGGCGTGCTCGAAGGCGGGCGTCAGCTCGGCGCCGACGGCGAGCAGCAGCGCGTCGTAGGCGACCGCTCGACCGCCGTCGGTGTGGATCTTCTGGCCGTCGAGGTCGAGCCACGCGAGCCGGTCCTGGACCCAGTTCGCGTCGGCGTCGCGCAGCAGCGGCCGCAGCGGATGACGGTCGGCGGCGCCGAGGGCGAACGGCTCGCCGACGCTGAGCGCGCGCACGACGTACTCGTCGCCGGGGGCGACCAGGGTGATGTCCACGGCGTCGCCGGCGAGCTTGCGCAGACGCAGCACGCCCTCCAGCGCGGCCACCCCGCCTCCGACCACCGCCACCGAGAAACGATCCATGGCCACCACCCTAGTCACACCAGGCTGGTGCGTGGTGTGCCCAGCCAGCTGTGGACCTGTTGGATGGCGATCGAGCCCTCGCCCACGGCGGACGCCACGCGACGGATCGAGCCGTGCCGCACGTCGCCCGCGGCGAAGACGCCCGGCATGCTCGTCTCCAGGGACAGCAGTCGTGGGTCCGCCGGTGACGCGCCGGCCGCTGGGACGTCCTGGCCGGTGAGCAGGAACCCGTGCTCGTCACGGGCGATGGTGGGCGGCAGCCAGGCCGTGTGTGGCTCGGCGCCGATCAGCACGAAGAGCGCATCGGCCGCCACGGTCTCCCGTTCGTCGCTGAGGCGGTCGCGCAGGACGAGCTGCCCGAGCCGGCCCTCGCCGCCACCGCCGACTACCTCCGCCGCGGTCCGGACGCGGATGTTGGGCACCGCCGCGACCTCGCGGATCAGGTAGTGGGACATCGCCGCCGCCAACGACTCCGCCCGCGCGACGATCGTGACCTGACGCGCGTAGCGAGCGAGATACAGCGCGGCCTGGCCGGCCGAGTTGGCGCCGCCGGAGACGAAGACCTCCTTGCCCGCCATCGCCTGGCTCTCGGACACCGGTCCGCCGTAGAAGACGCCTGCGCCCCGCAGCGCCTCGAGCTCGGGCACCTCGAGCCGCCGGTAGGCGGCGCCGGTGGCGAGGACCACCGTCCGGGCGCTCACCGCGCGGTCGTCGGAGAGGGTGATCAGGAGACGGTCGCCGGCGCGGCTGAGCCCGTTGGCGACGCTCATGAACGAGAAGCTCGCCCGGAAGATCCAGGCCTGCTCGTAGGCGCGCATGGCGAGGTGGCCGCCGCTGATGCCGTGCGGGAAGCCAAGGTAGTTGCGGATCATCGAGCTCGACGTGGCCTGGCCGCCCACGCCTCCCTCGTCGATCACCAGCGCGCTCAATCCCTCCGAGGCCCCGTAGACGGCGGCGCACAGCCCGGCCGGCCCGGCGCCGACGATCACGACGTCGAACTCGTCCTCCCCGTGCCCGAGCGCGGTGCCGTCGGCCTCGGCGAGGTCGCGGTTGGTGGGGTCGCTGATGACCTCGCCGTTGGGCAACACGATCAGCGGGACCTTCGCGTCGGAGCCCGCTCCGGCCAGCAGCTCCCGTCCCTGCTCGGAGTCGGCCAGGCAGAAGGAGTGCGGGATCGCGCAGCGCTGAAGCACCTCGCGCAGCTCGTATGACCGCCCGGACCACTCGTCGCCGACGACGTGGACGGTGTTCGGGGCGACGCGCTGGTCGCGGCTCCACTCGAGCAGCAGGCCGGAGATCGCCTGGTGGAACTGCTCGTCGCGGGGCGGCGCCGGCTCGAGCACGTGGGAGTCGGTCGACCCCACGGCCATCGCGTCGAGGATCACCTGCGCCGTCGCCCGGTCGTTCCACACTCCCCACGGCAGTACCAGCGCGCGCTTGGAGTGGGGGTGCAGCCGTCTGGCGCGCGCGTGCAGCTCGGTCCCCGGAGTACCGGGCAGCATCTGAGCGGCGAGCACGAGCGCGACCTGCTCGCCCTCGCCGGCCAGCCGCTCCAGCGTCGCGAGAGCCTCGTCGGCCGAGCTCGTGGCGTGGATCCGGTAGCCACTGGCGTACCGGTCGCGGAGCTCCTCCTCGAGCGTCCCGAGCCGCGCAGGATCATCGTGGACAGCGAGCAGGATCGGTGCAGTCATCGGGGAGAACGTACTCCGCCAGGGTGTCTGCCGGAAGGCGAGGGGGGCGGATCTCGCCGTGGCCGGCCCTGTAGGGGCATGGAGCCGATCGACGACCTTGCCGACGCGCTGCGCGAGCAGCTGATCCGCGACGCCCGCGCGGGCGCCGCCGAGGGCGACCTCGCGGCCGACGTGGCCGAGCTGGTCGAGCGCGAGGCGGCGGCGCTGGCGCCGGCCGAGCGGGCTGACCTGGCCGCCCGTGTGCTGCTCGCCGCGACCGGTCTCGGGCCGCTGGAGCCGCTGCTCGCCGATCCCGGCGTCGACGAGGTGATGGTCAACGGTCCAGACGCGGTCTATGTCGAGCGGGCCGGCCGGGTCGAGTCGGCCGACGCGCGCTTTGCCTCCGAGGCCGACCTGTTGCACGCGATCGAGCGGATCCTGGCGCCGCTCGGACGGCGCGTCGATGAGGCCGCGCCGCTCTGCGATGCTCGCTTGGCCGACGGCTCGCGCGTCCATGTGGTGATCCCGCCGCTGGCGCTGACCGGACCCTGCCTGACGATCCGTCGCTTCCGCCGCGACGGGCTGTCGCTCGACGACCTCGTTCGGCTCGGGACGCTCGCGGCGAGCGAGGCCGAGCTGCTCGCCCGCTGCGTCGCGGCGCGCGCGACGGTGCTGGTCAGCGGCGGCACCGGGTCGGGCAAGACGACGACGCTGAACGCGCTCTCCGGCGCGATCCCGCGCGGCGAGCGGATCGTGACGATCGAGGACGCCGCCGAGCTGGCGCTGCGTCAGGACCACGTGGTGGCGCTCGAGGCGCGGCCGCCGAGCATCGAGGGGCGCGGCGAGGTCACGATCCGGGTCCTGGTCCGCAACGCGCTGCGGATGCGCCCCGACCGGATCGTCGTCGGTGAGGTCCGCGGGGGTGAGGCGCTCGACCTGCTGCAGGCCCTGAACACCGGCCACGAGGGGTCGCTGTCGACGATCCACGCCAACTCCCCGGCCGACGCCCTCGCGAGGCTCGAGACGCTTGCGCTGATGGCGGACGTCGGGCTGCCGCACGCCGTCGTCGCCGATCAGGTGACGCGCGCCGTCGAGGTCGTCGTCCATCAGGCCCGGCGTCGCGACGGGCGCCGGGTGGTCGAGGCGATCGCCGAGGTCGATCCCGACCTGCCGGGGCGAGTGAGGACCGTGGCCGCGGCGGGCGAGCTGCACGGGCTCGGCGAGGGCAGGCTCGCGCGGCGCCTGGGGGAGGCGTGATCGCCGCGGTCGCCTTCGCGGCCGCGGCGCTCGCGGTGTGGTCCGCGGCCGAGCTGGTCGGGGCGGTCGCGGTGGCCGCGCGGCCCCGGTTGCCGGCGGCGGCGGAGCGGCTGGCGACGCTCGTCGCGGCGATCGCGAGGGCCGGGCGGGACGGGCGAGACCCCGGCGCCGCCGAGCGACGACGGCTGCTGGTGGCCGGCGGGGCGCTGGCGTTCGCGGTGGCGACGGCGCTCGTCGGGCCGGTCGTCGGGCTCGCCGCCGCGGCGGCTGGCCCATGGGGGACCGCGTGGCTGCTGCGGGTGCGGCGCGCGCGCTACCGGCGTGCGGTCGACGCGGGTGCGGGCGAGCTGGCGGTCGCGCTGGCCGACGCGCTCGGGGCCGGCCACTCGCTGCGCGGCGCGCTCGCCGAGGCGACCCGCTCGGTCGGCGGGCGGACCGGGGTGGAGCTGGCGCGGACCACCGCTGAGCTGGCCGCCGGGGCCCGGACCGACGCGGCGCTGGCGGCCCTGGCCGAGCGGACGCGGTCGCGCCGGCTGGCGGTCGTGGTGGCGGCCTGCCTGGTCCAGCGCGGCGCCGGCGGCGACCTCGCGCGGCTCCTGCGTGAGTGCGCGGCCGGCTTCGCCGACGAGGCGCGGCTCGCCGACGAGGTCCGCGCGGCCACCGCCCAGGCGCGCTTCACCGGATTCGTCGTGATCGCGCTGCCGCTCGGCGGCGCGGCGCTCACCGAGCTGGCGAGCCCCGGCTTCGTCGCCGGTCTGCTGGGGTCGCTGCTGACCGCCTGGCTGGTCGGCCTCGCCGTGGCGCTCCAGGTCGCCGCCGCGGTCGCGATTCGCCGGCTCGGGACGGTGCGGTGGTGACGCGCCCGACTACGGGCGCAGCGCGATGATCGCGCTGCTCGCCTTCGCCGCCGCGACCCTCGCGGCGCTCGGGTGCGCGGCGCTGGTCGGCGCTTCGCTGCCGCGCGGGCGGCGGCCCCGCGCCGGCGCTCGGGGGCCGCGCGCGATCCGGGCGCTCGCCGGACTGGGCGGCGCGGCGGCGCGGCGGGCGGCCCCGCGCGACCTCGAGCGGCTGATCGCGGCCGCGGGCGTGCCGGGAGGGGTCGAACCGCGCGAGGCGATGGCCGCGAAGCTGGCCGCCGCCGTCGCGACCGCACCGATCGGGGCGCTGCTCGGCACCGTCGCGCCCGGTCGGCTCGGCTTCGCGCTGGTCCTCGCGGCGCCCGTCGCCGGCTTCTTCGCGCCCGACCTCTGGCTGCTGCGCCAGGCCGCGCGCCGGGCACGGGTCGCGCGCCGTCAGCTCCCTGAGCTGCTCGAGCTGCTGCGCGTGACCATCGATGCGGGCGCGCCGCTGGCCGCCGCGCTGGCGGCCGTCGGCGCCCGTGCCGAGGGACCGGTCGCGCGCGAGTGGCGGACGGCCGGGCGCGAGGTCGAGCTGGGCGTCTCGCTCGCCGAGGCGCTCGAGGCGATGCGCCGCCGGCTGCCGCTGGCGGAGGTCCGCGCGCTGGTTGCCGCGCTCGATCGCGCCCGCCGTCACGGCGCACCGCTCGCCGCGACCCTCTCCGCCCAGGCGGCGGACGCGCGGCTGGCGCTACGCCGCCGGGTCCAGGAGGACGCCGCCCGCGCCGGCCCGAAGATCCAGCTCGTCGTCGCCCTGCTGCTGGTCCCGTCGGTGCTGCTGATGGTGGCCGCGGCCCTCGCGGCCGCGCTGCTCGACCCGGGTGGTGGCACGCCGCTTCGCTGATGCCCCTGGTCGGCCGGGCGCCCGCCTCCTGCTCGGCGCGACCTTGTGCCTCAGCCGCGCACGGCGCCCGGCAGCATGCGCAGCACGCGCGGGATGTCGCGACGGGCTCGGTCGTGGGCGCGGCGCGGGCCGGTGCGGGCGTCGAGGCCGTGGACCGGCGCGCCGTGGCCGACGAGCAGGTGCTCGGGGTGACGGTCGCGCAGCGCGCGCGGCGGCCACGGGCGCAGCAGCGGGTGCATCCCGACCGCGCCCTGGCCGGCGGTGAACAGCGGGGCGGTGCCGAGCGTCTCGGCGACGACGAGCGCGCCCCGGTCGGGCCACCACAGTGCCGTCTCCGCCCAGCGCGGGATACGGAGCGCGGGCAGCGCGACGAAGGGCGAGTCGGGCACCCCGTCCGGCACGGTGAGGTGCGGCACGCCGAGCCGCTGGGCGATCGCCGCGCAGTCGCGGGCGTGGCGGTCGAGGAGCTGCAGCACGGCGGCCGGTTCGCCGAGCGCGGCGGCGCGGTCGAGGGCCTCGGGGGCGCCGACCGGGTCGACGAGCCAGACCCGCCCGTCGGCGGCCAGCGCGTGGCAGGCCCGCCGCATCGGCTCGCGCAGCACCCAGCTGAGGCCGCAGTCGTGCTCGTGGAAGTCGAGGTCGGGCATGCCTGGACGATACGCGAGCGGATCGGTCCGGCCGCGCGGATTCAGTTGACGAGCTTGCGGCGCATGCCGTAGATCGCGACGCGCCAGGCGAGCAGCCCGAAGAGGACGAGCGCCGCGTAGTTCCAGACGTCGGCCCAGCCCTCCCAGCCGAATGCGGCGTGGCGGACCAGCTCGACGCAGTGGTAAAGGGGGTTGAGCTGCGCGAGGATCTGGGCCCACTCCGGCAGCTGGTCGATCGGGAAGAAGGTGCCGGCGACCAAGAACAGGGGAGTGATGACCGCAGAGGTGATGTAGCCGAAGTTGTCGATCGACTTCACGAACGCGGCGATCGAGATGCCGAAGCACGACCAGCCGAAGCCGGCGGTGAAGTTGATGAACGGCACGGCGAGCATCCCCCAGCTCGGGTCGAGTCCGAAGAGCATCGCCACCAGCAGCGGCGCGCAGCCGAAGACCGACGCCCGCATCGCCATCCAGAGCGCCTCGGCGCTGACCAGCTCCTCGGTGTCGACCGGGGCGGCGAGGATCGCGTCGTAGGTGCGCTGGAACGAGTACTTGACGAAGGTGCCGAACATCGACGGCATCGCCGATGAGAACAGGACCGCCATCGCGACCATCCCGGTCCCGATGAACTCCTTGTAGGAGATGCCGCCGCCGACGGTGGTGATCAGCGACCCCAGGCCGAAGCCGAAGGCGAGCAGGTAGATCGTCGGCTCGACGGTCGAGGAGAACGTCGTCGAGCGCCAGTACGACGAGAAGTTGATCATCTCGCGCACGAGCACTCCGCCGACGGCGCTGCGCTCGAAGCGGCGCAGCCGCCGCCCCTCGCGCGGGGGCGGGGGCGCGCTGGGCACGGCCCGCTGCCCGGTCGCCTCGGCGCTGGTCACGCGATCTCCTCGCCGGTCAGCAGCACGAAGACGTCCTCGAGGTTGGCCGCGCGCTGGACGCCGTCGGCGGCCGCCCCGCCGTTGCCGGAGAAGTCGCCGATGATCGTCACCGAGGTGCCGGTGCGGCGGGTGCGCCGGCCGGCGGACTTGGCCTCCGCTTCGACCTCCGCGAGCCGCGCCGGGGGCCCGAAGACCTCGAAGACCTCGCCACCGGCGTACTCGCGCACCAGCGCCGCGGGTGGGCCCTCGGCGACCACCTTGCCGTGCGACATGATCGTCACGGTGTCGGCGAGCCGCTCGGCCTCCTCGATGTAGTGGGTCGACATCAGGATCGAGATTCCCTCGCTGCGCAGCCGGTCGATCAGTGCCCACAGCTCCTGGCGGACCTGGGGGTCCAGTCCGACGGTCGGCTCGTCGAGCAGCACCAGCCGCGGCTGGTGGACCAGGCCGCGCGCGATCAGCAGCCGCCGGCGCATCCCGCCCGACAGCGCGTCGACGCGCGTGTGGCGGCGGTCGCGCAGGTTGGCGATCGCCAGCGCCCGCTCGATCGCCGCCGCCCGGTGTGGGCGCGGCACGCGGTAGAGGTGGCTGAAGACGATCAGGTTCTGCTCGACGGTGAGCGTGGTGTCGAGGTTGTCGAGCTGGGGGACGACGCCCATCTCGGCGCGCGCCTGCTTGGACTCGCCCGGCAGCTCGTAGCCGAGCACCTCGATCGCGCCGTCGTCGGCGATCGCCTGGGCGGTCAGCAGCCGCATCGTCGTCGACTTGCCCGCGCCGTTGGGGCCGAGCAGGCCGACGCAGGTGCCGGCGGGCACCGCGAGGTCGAGGCCGTCGACGGCGGTGATCGGTCCGTAGCGCTTGACGACGCCGCGCAGGCTGAGAGCTGGTTCGGGCTCGGGCACGGCCGACGATCCTACGCGGCGCGCGGAGGGAACCAGGTCGGACCGCGCGCAAGCGGCCGCCCCGACCCCCGTTCTGCATGGGATTTCCCGCCCAGCCCGCCCTGCTGGGCGCCGGCGCCCAGGATTTGCGGGATTACGTCCCACCGTGCGCCACCGGAAGGGTTTGGCTCTGTACTGCGGAATTATTGGGCACAGACCTGCGCATTGAGAGCCAGTCTGGGTCAAAGGTGGGCAAATGTGTTGCAGCGTGGGGGAAGGTGGGATACAGTGGCGCGCATCGACAAGGACCGGAGTGGCTGGGCTCCTCCCACTCAGCCACTTCGGTCCGCGTCGAGATCTCTTCCACGGAGCTCCGGATGGCGTTCAGAGGCCACTACGAACACTCGCTCGACGCAAAGAACCGGCTCTCCGTCCCGGCCCGGTTCCGCTCGGCGTTCGCCTCCGGCCTCGTCCTCGCCCGCGAGCAGGACAACTGCCTCTCGGTCTGGACCGCGGAGGCCCACGACGCCCGCTTCGAGCTCGCGCTCGCCGGCAAGAACCCGCTCAGCAACGAGTACCGGGCGGTGCAGCGCTACTTCCAGGCCAACTCGTTCGACGTCGAGCTCGACGCTTCGGGCCGCGTCACGCTGCCGCCGCCGCTGCTCGCGCACGCGGGCATCGAGAAGGAGACTGTCGTGGCCGGCGTTGGCGACCACCTCGAGATCTGGAGCCGCAAGGGCTGGGACGCCGAGCAGGACGCGCTCGCTGCCAGCATCGGGGAGGTGACCCAGGCGCTTGGCGATCCTGCTTGACATGACCCGCGCGCACGTACCAGTCCTCGCCGGCGAGCTGATCGAGCTCGGCGCTCCCGCGCCGGGCGACCACGTCGTCGACCTGACCTTCGGCGCCGGCGGCCACGCCCGCCTGGTCGCCGACCGGATCGGCCCGACCGGGACGCTGGTCTGCGTCGACCGCGATCCCGCCGCCGAGTCCCGCTTCGAGGAGCTCGCGGCCGAGGTCGCCTGCGAGACCCGCTTCCTGCGGATGGACTACGCCGACGCGCTCGAGCTGCTCGGCGAGGAGGGGTTCTCCGCCGACCTCGTCTACATGGACCTCGGCGTCTCCTCGATGCAGATCGACACGCTCGAGCGCGGCTTCTCCTACGCCTACGACGCGCCGCTGGACATGCGGATGGACACCACCCGCGAGCTCGACGCGCGCGAGGTCGTCAACGAGTGGGACGAGCGCCGGCTGGCGCGACTGTTCCGCCGCTTCGGGGAGGACCCGGGCGCCAACGCCGTCGCGCGCGAGATCGTCCGCCGCCGCGAGCGCGCGCCGATCGAGACGACCGGGGAGCTGGTCGCCGCGGTCGAGGCCGCGACTCCCGCCTACGTGCGGCGCAAGTTCGGCGGCGGCCACCCGGCAAAGCGCGTCTTCCAGGCGATCCGGATCGCCGTCAACGACGAGCTCGACTCGCTCGACCGCGCGCTGCCGGCCGCCTGGGAGCTGCTGCGCCGCGAGGGACGGCTCGCGGCGATCTCCTTCCACTCGCTCGAGGACCGGCGCGTCAAGCGGTTCCTCGCCGAGCGCGCGCGCGGCTGCATCTGCCCGCCGGATCTGCCCATCTGCGCCTGCGGCCACGAGCCGGAGGCCGACCTGCTGACCCGCCGGGCGGTAGCGCCCTCGCCCGGCGAGGTCGCCGAGAACCCGCGTTCGAAGTCGGGCCGGCTGCGTGTCGCGCGGCGCCTCGACGGAGAGGAGGCCCGGTGAGCCGTGCCGCCACAGCCCGCGCCGCCGCGCCCGCCGGCCGCGCCCAGACCGCCCGCCGCGCGGCAGCCGCCGCGCCCGCCCGCCGGTCAGCGCCGCCCCGCCGCCCGGCCGCTCCCGCGCGCCGCCGGCCGGTCCGACGCGCCGCCGCCCGCCCGTCCGGGGAGCCGACGCTCGTCCAGCGCGTCGGGATCGCCGCCCGCGCCCGCGCCGGACGCGCCGTCGACTCGGCGCTGCACGGCCATGGGCTGATCGCCGTGGTCTTCCTGCTGCTGGTCGGCGTCGTGTTCGCGAACGTCGCCCTGCTGCAGAAGAACCGCCAGGTCACTCGTGACGCGGCCCGCGTCTCCGAGCTCAAGCGCGACAACGCGACGCTGCGCGCGGAGGTCGCCACCCTCGGCTCCAGTGAGCGGATCCAGCAGGTCGCCGCCGAGCGCGGCCTGTTGCTGCCCGCGCCCGATCAGGTGCGATACCTGCGCTCGAACCCGCGCGTCGACGCCGTCGCGGCGGCCAAGCAGGTCGACGAGGGGGCGGCGGCGCTGGCCGCCACCGGCTACGACACCGCCAGCACGGGCTACGTCGATCCGGCGCCAGCGGCGACCGACTCGTCCGCGACCTACACCGATCCGACGGCGGGATACGTCGACCCGGCCGCCACCGCCGGCACGCCGCTGGCCTCCGCCGGCGATCCCGCGTCCGCGGTCCCCTAGGGAGGTCCGGTGCGTCTGATCGACCGCCGGATCGGCCTCGCGTTCGCAATCTTCCTGATGTTGCTCGGCGCGGCCACCGCTCGCGCGGCCTGGATCGGCACGGCCGGATCGGGAGACCTCAAGCAGCGGGCCGCCACCCAGCAGGTCGAGGACCTGACCGTCACCGCTCGCCGCGGCACGATCACCGACCGCAACGGCGTCGAGCTGGCGGTCTCGGAGGACTCAGCCTCGGTCTGGGGCAATCCGAAACAGATCGACGACCCCGGCGCCGTCGCGGCCAGGCTCGCCCCGATCGTGCGCGGCTCCGAGCAGGAGCTGACCCGGCTGCTCGCCAAACGCGACAAGGGCTTCGTCTACCTCGCGCGCAAGATCCCGGCCGCCGCCGGCCAGGAGGTGCGCGAGCTGGAGGTCGCGGGAATCGGCGTCGACGTCGAGCCGCACCGCAGCTACCCGCAGGGCGCGCTCGCCGGCCAGGTGATCGGCGCCGTCGGCACCGACTACTACGGGCTGACCGGGATCGAGCAGCGGTTCGAGGAGGCCCTCCACGGCTCCGACGGCGAGCGCACGATCGTCCGCGACGCGCTCGGCGACCCGATCTCGATCGTCGACCACGAGCGCGCGGTGCCCGGCGAGGACATCCAGCTGACGATCGACGCGCCGCTTCAGGAGCGGGTCGAGACGGTGCTCGCCGAGGTCGGCGACACCTTCTCCCCGCAGGGCGCGACCGCGGTGGTGATGGACCCGCGCAGCGGCGAGGTGCTGTCGCTGGCGAGCTGGCCGACGGTCGACCCCAACGAGATCGGCGAGGCCGACGAGGAGGCGCGCGAGAACAGAGCCGTCACGACCGCCTTCGAGCCCGGCTCGACGTTCAAGGCGTTCACCGTCGCCGCCGCCCTGGAGGACCAGCTGATCGACCCGACCACGCGCCTCGACCTGCCGCCGGAGCTGCAGGTCGCCGACCGCACGATCGGCGAGGCCCACGCGCGCGGCTACGTGAACCTGTCGGTCGGGGAGATCCTCGCGCAGTCCTCGAACGTCGGATCGGTGATGATCGGCCTGAAGCTCGGCGCGCGGCGGTTCGACCACTGGGTGCGCCGGTTCGGGTTCGGCTCGCCGACCGACGTCGGCCTGTCAGGCGAGTCGCCGGGGATCGTGCTGGCGCCCGAGGACTACTCGGGCTCGTCGATGGGCAACATGCCGATCGGCCAGGGCATCGCGGTGACGCCGATGCAGATGGCCGCCGCCTACGCGGCGCTCGCCAACGGCGGCATCTACCGCAAACCGACGCTGATCGGTGCCGACGTCGACGAGGAGGGGCGTCGGATCGTCTCGAAGCGGACCGCGACCGAGGTCGCCGCGATGCTCGAGGGCGTGCTCGCCGCCGGCGGGACCGCCGAGGAGGCGTCGGTGCCCGGCTACGTGGTCGCCGGCAAGACCGGCACCGCCGAGAAGGTCGACGAGGAGACCGGCACCTACTCGACCACCAAGTACGTCGCCTCCTTCGTCGGCTTCGCGCCCGCCAAGGATCCCCAGCTGCTGGTGTCGGTGATGGTCGACGAGCCAGAGGGGATGTACTACGGCGGCGAGGTCGCCGCGCCCGCCTTCGAGAAGATCCTCAGCTTCGCCCTGCCGTACCTGCGGATCCCGCCGGACTGAGCGCGGCCCGGATCGGCGAGGTTTGGGCTCGATGAGCGATTCTTCGGGTCTGGACTGCACGATCGATCATCTGGCCCGTCATCTCAACGGGGACGCTTGCGCGACGGCGTCGGCCAGCTCGGCGACACCCGCGCGGATCCGCTCGGCCGGCAGGCCGGCGTAGCCCATCAGCAGCCTCTCCCGGCCCGCGCCGTCGCCCCCCGCGGGCGCTGCGGGCACGGCGGACACCGCGACCCCGCGCTCGCTCGCGGCGGCGGCGACAGTGACCGCGTCGAGCTCCTCTGGAAGCGTGGCAACGAGGTGGAGGCCGGCCGCGGCGCCGGTCGCGCGGAGGGCGGGCAGCCGCTCGGCGAGCGCGTCGAGGAGCGTCGCGCGCCGCTCGCGGTAGATCGGACGGGTGCGGCGCAGATGGCGGTCGACGTCGCCGCCGGCGAGGAAGCTCGCGAACGCCCGCTGGGTGAGCGCTGGGCTGGCGCGGTCCGCGTCGAGCTTGGCGCGCGCGAGCGGGGCGGTGAGGTCGGGCGGGGCGATCAGCCAGCCGAGCCTGAGCGCCGGCGCCAGGGTCTTGCTCGTCGTGCCCGCGTAGACGGTGCGGGCGGGGGCGAGCCCCTGGAGGCAGCCGGGAGCCGAGCGGTCGTAGCGGTACTCGGCGTCGTAGTCGTCCTCGACGATCAGCGCGCCGGTTCGCTCCGCCCAGCGGGCGAGCCAGACGCGCCGCTCGGGGTCGAGCACGGCACCTGTCGGGAACTGGTGCGCGGGGGTGAGCATCACGGCGTCGACGGCGAGGCCGGCGAGCCGCTCGACCTGCGCGCCGCCGCCGTCGACGGGTAGGTCGACGGGCTCCAGCCCCGCCCCTGCGACCGCGGCCCGCTGGGCCGGCCAGCCGGGAGACTCGACCGCGATCCGGCGGGCGCCGCGGCCGCGCAGGACTGTGCAGAGCAGCGCGAGCCCCTGGACGGTGCCGCTGGTGACGACGACCGCGCCGGCGGTCGCGTCCGCCGCGCGGACGCGGTTGAGATAGGCGGCGATCTCGGCGCGCAGCTCGGGCAGTCCGGTCGGGTCGCCGTAGCCGAGGTCGCCGTCGGGCAGGTCGGCGAGCGCGGCGCGGGAGGCCGCCAGCCAGGCGCGGCGGGGGAACAGCGCGAGGTCGGGGATGCCGAGGCGGAAGTCGAAGCGGATCGGGAGGGGGGCGCTCCCGGCGGTTGGCGGCGCGCCGTCGTCGGCCGCGCGCGGTGCAGGCGCGGGCCCCTGGCGGGCTGTGGCGGGGCGTGGGGCCGGGCCGGGAGATCGCGGGGCCGGTCTGCCGGCGGCCGGCCCGTCGGTGCCCGCGCGCGGCGCGACCCGGGTTCCCGCGCCGCGGTTGGCGACCAGCCGGCCCTCGGCGCGCAGCTGGGCGAACGCCTCTGCGACGACGCCGCGGGCGACGCCGAGGTCGGCGGCCAGCGTGCGCGTCGACGGGAGCCGGCCCCCGGGCCGCAGTCGCCCGGCGCGGATGTGGTCGCGCAGCGCCCGCTCGAGCTGGAGGTGGAGCGGCGCGCCGCCGTCACGGACGAGGACGGCAAGCACCTCCGGCGCTCTTGGACCATCGAATCCGTTCGCCATTGGCCCTGTATAGCGGTCCAAGCCGTGCCTAGGCTCGCGGCCCATGACCGAGCCCCCGCCGACCTCCTCGCCACCCGTCGACGATCCACGCGGCGAGCCGCCGTCGCGCCGCGCCCGCGTGACCCGCAAGCCCGCGCGTGCCCGCTACCCCCGCGCCGAGGTGGACGCGATCCTCGACGAGGCGCTGGTCTGCCACGTCGCGCTCGTCCGCGACGGGGCCCCGGTCGCGATCCCGACCCTCCACGCCAGGATTGGCGACCACGTCTACGTCCACGGGTCGACCGCCAGCCCGGCGCTGCGCGCGCTGGCCGGCGGCGCTCCGGCCTGCCTCACCGCGACCCTGCTCGACGGGATCGTCCTCGCCCGCTCGGTCGCCCACCACTCGGCCAACTACCGCTCGGCCGTCGTCCACGGCCACGGCGAGCCGGTCACCGAGCCGGAGGCCAAGCTGGCCGCTCTGGAGCGGTTCACCGAGCGGTTGGCGCCCGGCCGCTGGGCCGAGGCGCGGCCGCCGACCGAGCAGGAGCTCCGCGGCGTCGCGGTCGCCCGGATCGCGCTCGACGAGGCCTCGGCGAAGGTCCGCGAGGGCCCGCCGGGCGACGACGAGGCCGACTACGCGCTGCCCGTCTGGGCCGGAGTCGTGCCCGTAGCGCTCGCCCGCGGCGTCCCGATCCCCGATCCCCGCCTCGCTCCCGACGTCGCTCCCTCCGCCGCCGTGCGCGCGATCGCCGGCGCCCGACCGCCCGCACCCGCAGCCGATGAGTGATCGTGCAGTCTAGGACCGACGGATTCCTCATCTGAGGTCGAGCGGGGGCCGGGGGGCGATGCCGGGAGCCGGCCGCGCGCGACTCTAGACTGCGGCGGGCCATGACCCTGCGGGATCTGATGGGGAATGGGGCCCCCGAGGTCGAGATCTCGGGGCTCGCCTATTCGAGTGGGAGCGTCTCCGCCGGGACGCTCTTCTTCTGTGTGCCCGGATTCAGGGCCGATGGGCACGACTTCGCGCCCGAGGCGGTCGAGCGGGGGGCCGCCGCCCTGGTCTGCGAGCGCCCGCTCGGCCTCGGCGTGGCGGAGGTCGTCGTCGACGACGTGCGCGCCGCGATGGGCCCGCTCGCCGCCCGCTTCCACGGCGACCCGACCGCGGCGCTGGACGTCGTCGGGATCACCGGCACCAATGGCAAGACGACCACCGCCTTCCTCGTCCGCGACGTGCTCGAGGCGGCCGGCGTCCAGACGGGGCTGATCGGCACCGTCGGGCGGATCGTCGGCGGGGTCGACGAACCGGTCGTCCACACCACGCCGGAGGCCGTCGACCTCCAGGCGACCTTCCGCCGGATGGCCGACGCCGGCGACCGGGCGGCGGTGATCGAGGTCTCGTCGCACGCGCTCGAGCTCGGCCGGGCCGCGGGGATCCACTTCGCCTGCCGGGCGTTCACCAACCTCACCCAGGACCATCTCGACTTCCACAGCGACATGGAGGCCTACTACCTCGCCAAGCGGCGGCTGTTCGACAGGCCCGGGCCGGCGGTCGTCAACCTCGACGACCCCTACGGGCGCCGCCTCGCCGGCGAGGTCGAAGGGGCGATCGGCTACGCGATCGACGCCGCCGACGCCGCCTACCGCGCCCGCGAGATCCACTTCGACGTCGCCGGCGCCCGCTTCGTCGCCGACACCCCCGACGGGCCGCTCGACGTCGTCACCCGGCTTCCCGGCCACTTCAACGTCTCCAACGCGCTCTGCGCGCTGGCGATCGCCGGCGCGCTCGGCGTCGACGCGCCGGCCGCCGCCGCCGCACTCGCGCAGGCGGGCCGCGTCCCGGGCCGGCTCGAGCCGGTCGAGGAGGGACAGCCGTTCGGGGTCTTCGTCGACTTCGCCCACACCCCCGACTCGCTCGACAACGTGCTCGCCGCCGCGCGCGAGCTGACCACCGGGCGGCTGCACGTCGTCTTCGGCGCCGGCGGCGACCGCGACCGCGCCAAGCGGCCGCTGATGGGGGAGGCCGCCGCCGCGCGCGCCGACCGGGTGGTCGTCACCTCCGACAACCCGCGCTCCGAGGACCCCGCGGCGATCGTCGCCGAGGTCGTCGCCGGCGCCGGGCCCGACGTCGAGCGTGAGCCCGACCGCCGCCGCGCGATCGCGCTCGCGATCGGGACCGCCGAGCCCGGCGACGTCGTCGTGATCGCCGGCAAGGGCCACGAGCAGGGCCAGGAGTTCGAGAACGGCCGCAAGGAGCCCTTCGACGACCGCGAGGTCGCGCGGGCGGCGCTGCGCGAGCTGCGTGAGCGGAGGGGTGGCGGATGGACGGCGTGACGGCCGGCTGGGTGGCGCGCGCCGCGGGGGCCGAGCTGGCGCTCGGCGACCCCGACGCCCCCGGGCCACGCCGCGGCGCCTTCGACAGCCGCGAATGCGGCCCCGGCGACCTCTTCTTCGGGATGCGCGGCGCCCGGGTCGACGGTGGCGCGCTCGCCCCCGAGGCGCTCGCCGCCGGCGCCTGGGGGGTAGTCGTCGAGCCCGGCCACGCCGAGCGGGCTGTCCACAACGCGCCTGAGGGCGCATCGGTGCTGGTCGTGCCCGACGGTCTGGTGGCGCTCTGGGACCTCGCCCGCGCCTGGCGGCGTGAGCTGGGCTGCAAGGTCGTCGGAGTCACCGGATCGACCGGCAAGACCTCGACCAAGGACATCCTCGCCGCGATCCTCGCGCCCCACCGCACGACCCACGCGAGCCCGCAGAACCGCAACACCGGCGTCGGGCTGCCGATCACGATCCTCGAGGCCGACCGCGGCGTCGAGGCGATGGTGCTCGAGATGGGGATGCGCGGCGAGGGGCAGATCGCCAAGCTCGCGGCGATCGCCGAGCCCGACGTCGGCGTGATCGTGTCGGTGGGGCCCGTCCACCTCGAGCTGCTCGGCACCGTCGAGCGGGTCGCCGCGGCCAAGGCCGAGCTGATCCGGGACCTGCCCGAGCACGGCGCCTGCGTCGTGCCGGCCGGCGAGCCGCTGCTGGACGCCCACCTGCGCGACGACCTCGACACCGTCACCTTCGGTCCCGGCGGCGAGGCGATGCTGCTCGCCTTCGACACGGCCGCCGACGGCCGCGGCGGCGTCGCCGAGATCGAGTGCCGTGGCGAGCGGATCGTCCTGGAGCTGCCCTACTCCGAGCCGTACAACCTGCTCAACACGCTCGCCGCGGTCGCCGCCGCCCAGCTGCTCGGCGTCCGGCCCAACGGGGTGGTCGACGTCGCGTTCAGCTCGCTGCGCGGGGAGATCGTCGAGCTCGCGGGAGGGGTGACGGTCGTCAACGACTGCTACAACGCCAACCCGATGTCGATGCGGGCGGCCCTCCACCACCTCGCCGAGAGCCCCGCCGAGCGGCGGCTCGCGTTGCTCGGCACGATGGGCGAGCTGGGATCGGCCGCGCCGCTGTTCCACCGCGAGATCGGCGAGGAGGCGGCGCGGCTGGGGATCGACGTGCTGATCACCGTCGGCGAGGAGGCCGTCGGCTACGCCGCCGGCTACGCCGGCGAGACCTACGCCGTCGCCACGCCCGAGGAGGCGGCGGCGGTGCTGGAGGAGATCGCGCTGCCGGGCGACCGGGTCCTGATCAAGGGCTCGCGGTCGGTCGGTCTCGAGCGGGTGCTCGCCTAGTGGCCTCAGACCACCCCACCAGAGGGGCGCGCTGATGGGCGAGGTCCTGATCGGGGGCATGGGCTCCCTGCTGATCTGCCTGTTCCTCGGACCGAAGTTCATCGAGTGGCTGCGCGCGCGTGAGTTCGGCCAGCACATCCGCGAGGACGGTCCGGCCGGCCACCACGAGAAGGCCGGCACCCCGACGATGGGCGGGATCGTGATCTTCATCGGGGTCACCGTGCCGTTCCTGATCCTCACCGAGTACCGCGCGATCAGCCTCGTCGTGCTCGCGGTGGCGCTCGCCTCGGCGGCGCTCGGGTTCGCCGACGACTGGGCGAAGATCCAGAAGCGCCGCTCGCTGGGGGTCAACGGCCGCACCAAGCTGGCGATCCAGGCGCTGATCGCGATCGGGCTGTGGCTCGCCGCGACCCAGTACGTCGAGCTGCCGGAGGTCCTGCGCCTGCGCGTGATCGACGCCTCGATCGACCTCGGCTACCTCTACCCGGTGATGATCCTGCTCGTCCTGATGGGCACCACCAACGGCGTCAACCTCACCGACGGCCTCGACGGACTCGCCGCGGGCTGCAGTGCGATCGTCCTGTTCGCCTTCACGGCGATGACGTTCATCACCGGCGGCCCCGCCCAGCTCGACCTGGCGCTGCTATGTGCGTGCCTCGTCGGTGCGTGCATCGGCTTCCTCTGGTTCAACTCCTTCCCGGCGTCGGTGTTCATGGGCGACACCGGCTCGCTCGGGCTCGGGGGCGCGATCGCCGCGCTCGCGGTGATGACCCAGACCGAGGTGTTGCTGCTGATCATCGGCGGGATCTTCGTGATCGAGGCGCTCTCGGTCCTGATCCAGGTGTTCTCCTTCCAGCGCTTCCGCCGGCGCGTGTTCCTGATGGCCCCGCTGCACCATCACTTCGAGATGCTCGGCTGGTCGGAGACCAAGATCATGCTGCGGTTCTGGATCGTCGCGGCGATCTGCAGCGCGATCGGCTTCACCATCTATCAGGCGTCGATCTCGTGAGGCCGCCGCTGCCGCGCGGGCCGTTCCTGGTCGTCGGCCTCGCCCGCTCCGGCCAGGCGGCGCTGCGGCTGCTGGCGGCGCGCGGCGAACGGGCCGTCGGCGTCGACTCGGGTCGGCCCGAGCTGCCTCTCGACCTCGGCGTCGAGGTCCATCTCGATAGCGACGGCCTCGACCTGCTCGACGGGGTCGCGACGGTCGTCAAGAGCCCCGGCGTACCGACCACCGCAGCGGTCGTGGCCGCCGCCCGCGAGCGCGGCATCGAGGTGATCGGCGAGCTCGAGCTGGCCTGGCGGCTGCTGCCCAACCGGTTCGTCGCGGTCACCGGCACCAATGGCAAGACGACGACCGTCGAGCTGCTCGGCGCGATCTGGCGGGCCGCCGGGCTCGAGGTCGCCGTCGCCGGCAACGTCGGCACGCCGCTCTCCGCGCTGGTCGGCGAGCTCGACCCGGCGGCGACGGTGATCTGCGAGGCCTCCAGCTTCCAGCTCGAGGACGCGATCGCGTTCGCGCCGGAGGTCGCGGTGCTGCTCAACGTCGAGCCCGACCACCTCGACCGCCACGGCGACCTCGCCGCCTACCGGGCGGCCAAGGAGCGGATCTTCGCTCGCCAGCGGCCGGAGGACTTCGCGGTCGCCCCGGCCGACCTGGTCCCGGCCGGCGCGGCGTCGTGGGTCGGCTTCGGACCCGGCACCGACTGCGAGGTCTTCGACGGCGCGATCCGCTTCCGCGGCGAGCCGGTGCTCCCCGTGCGCGAGCTGCGCCTGCGCGGTGCGCACAACCTCGACAACGCGCTCGCCGCGACGGCCGCGGCGCTCGCCGACGCCGCCGCCGGCGGCTCGGCGCCCTGCCACGCGCCGGGAGCGGTGACCCCGGCCGCGGTCGGTGCCGCGCTGCGCGCCTTCCCCGGCGTCGAGCACCGGCTCGAGGAGGTAGCGACCGTCGCCGGCGTCCTCTACGTCAACGACTCCAAGGCGACCAACCCGGCGTCGGCGCTGCGCGCGCTGCAGGCCTTCGAAGGCGGCGTCCACGCGATCCTCGGCGGCAGCCTCAAGGGCGGCGGCTTCGAGGCGCTGCGCGGTGAGGTGGCGGCCCGCTGCGCCGCCGTCTACCTCGTCGGCGACGCCGCCGACCGGCTCGCGGCCGACCTCGACGGCGCCGCTCCGCTGGTCCGCAGCGCCACCGTCGAGCGGGCGGTCGCCGACGCCTCCGACGCCGCCGCAGCGGGCGAGGTGGTGCTGCTCTCCCCGGCCTGCGCGAGCTTCGACGCCTTCGACAGCTACGAGCACCGCGGTCGGCGCTTCAAGGAGCTGGCCGCCGCGCTGGAAACCGCGGAATGAGTACGACGCGCGACGTCGAATCAGAACCGGATGGCGTCCGCCTCCGCACCGCCCCGCAGCACGCGCGCCGGTCGCGCGGGCGCGGCGCCGGTCGCCAAGGCGAAGGCGAAGCGGCCGATCGAGTACTCGATCCTCTACACCGCAACGCTCTGCATGGTCGCCATCGGGGCGGTGATGGTGTACTCGGCCAGCTCGGCGGAGTCGCTGCTCGACGGCTCCGGCGATCCGCTGATGTACCTCAAGCGGTACGTCTCGCTCGGACTCATCGGGCTGGTCGCGATGCTGCTGGCCGCCCGCCACGGACTCGCGCTGGTCAGGCAGCTGACGCCGGTGATCCTCGTGGTCGCCTTCGTGCTGACCGCGGCGGTGATGGTGCCGGGACTGGGCGTGACGGTCAACGGGGCGACCAGCTGGCTCGGCGCCGGGCCGCTGCAGTTCCAGCCGTCGGAGCTGCTGAAGGTGGCGCTCGTGCTCTACGCGGCCCAGCTGCTGGCGACGCGGCCGCGCTCGGTGCAGACGCTCGGCGGGATCGCCAAGCCGCTGCTGATCGTCGTCGGCGCAGCGGCGCTGGCGCTGATGGCCCAGCCCGACATGGGCACGCTGATGGTGATCTGCGCGGCGATGGGGATGGTGCTGTTGATCGCCGGCACGCCGCTGCGGCTGCTCGGCGGCCTCGCCGGCGCCCTGTTCGGCGCGGCGCTGCTGGCGGCGCTGGTCGAGCCGTACCGGATGGCGCGCATGACCGCGTTCCTCAACCCCTTCGCCGACTCCCACGACACCGGCTTCCAGACCGTCCAGGGGCTCACGGCGATCGGCTCCGGCGGCCTGTTCGGGGTCGGCCTCGGGGAGTCGGTCCAGAAGGTCTTCTACCTACCGGAGGCCCACACCGACATGATCCTCGCGATCATCGGCGAGGAGCTGGGCCTGATCGGCGTCGCGGGGGTGATCGGCCTCTACGTGCTGATCGGCTACGCCGGCTTGCGGACCGCCAAGGCCGCACGCGACCGCTACTCGAAGCTGCTCGCCGCCGGGATCACGTCGCTGATCCTCTGCCAGGCGACGCTGAACATCTGCGCGGTGCTCGGCCTCGCGCCGCTGACCGGGGTGCCGCTGCCGTTCATCTCCTACGGCTCGACGAACCTGATCGTGCTGCTGGGGGCGATGGGACTGCTGCTGAACATCGCCGCGACCGGCGGCCTACCGCAGACCGCGGCGCGGCCGCGGCTGCGCTCGATCGACGGAGGGCTGGCCGATGAAGGTGGCGATCGCGGCCGGCGGGACGGCCGGACACGTCGTCCCGGCGCTGGCGATCGCCGACGCACTGCAGGCTGAGGGCGCCGCAGTCGAGTTCCTGGGCGGCGAGCGCGCCGAGGCTGAGCTGGTCCCGGCGGCCGGATACCCGATCCACCCGCTCCACGTCGCCGGCATCGATCGCCGCAACCCGCTGCGCGCCGCGCGGGCAGTGGCGCTCGCCGCGCGGGCGACCGCGCGCGCCCGTCGCGTGCTGCGCGAGATCGGGGCCGACGCCGTCGTCGGCGGCGGCGGCTACGTCGCCGGGCCGGTCGGGCTGGCGGCGCTGTCGCTGCGCCTTCCCTTGGTGCTCACCGAGGCCGACAGCCACCTCGGCGTCGCCAACCGGCTGCTCGCTCCGCGCGCGCGGCGCGTATTCCTCGCCTTCCCGCTCGCCGGCCGCGACGGCGACCGCTACCGGGTGGTCGGGCGGCCGATCCCCGCCGGGACGATCGGCGCCGACCGCGCCGCCGCGCGCGAGCGCTTCGGCATCGGCCCCGACGAGCGCTGCCTGCTGGTCTTCGGCGGCTCGCTGGGGGCGCGCACGATCAACGAGGCGACCGTCGAGGCGTTCGGGGCCGCCGCGCCGTGCGCGGTGCTGCACGCCTGCGGGCGGCGCGACCATGAGCAGATCGCCGCGCGGCTCGAGGCGCTCGGCTCACCGCTGCACTACCACCTGCTTCCCTACATCTCGCCGTTCGCCGACGCGCTCGCCGCCGCCGACCTGGCCGTCGCCCGCTCCGGCGGCTCGGTCTTCGAGGTCGCCGCGGCCGGGCTGCCCTCGATCCTCGTGCCCTACCCGCACGCCACCGCCGACCACCAGACCCTCAACGCTCGCCACATAGCGGCCGGCGGCGCTGCGGTGGTGGTGCCCGACGGCGAGCTCGACGGGCCGCGGCTGGCGCGCGAGGTCGGCGCGCTGCTCGCCGATCCGGGCCGGATGCGGGCGATGGGCAACGCCGCGTCGGAGCTGGCGCGCCCGGACGCGGCCCAGGCGGTCGCGCGTGAGGTGGTCGCGCTGGCGCGGGAGCGTGGCCGGTGAGCGCCGCCGCCCCGTGGGCCGGCCGGCGGCTGCACTTCGTCGGCATCGGCGGGGCCGGGATGAGCGGGCTCGCCCTGATCGCCCACCAGCTCGGGGCGACCGTGACCGGCTCAGACCGCGCCGAGTCCTCCTACACCGACCGGCTGCGCGCCGCCGGGATCGCGCCCGCCGTCGGCCACGCCGCGGCCAACCTGCCCGACGGCGCCGAGGTCGTCGTCTCGACTGCGATCCCCGAGGACAACCCGGAGCTGGCGGCCGCGCGCGCCGCCGAGGCGACCGTTATCCACCGCGGCCGGCTGCTCGGCGAGCTGACCGCACTGAAGCGGTCGATCGCGATCGCCGGCACCCACGGCAAGACCACGACCTGTGGAATGGTCGCCCACGTCCTACGCGCGACCGGCCGCGACCCGGCGTTCGCGATCGGCGGCGAGCTGCGCTCCGCCGGCTCGAACGCCGGCTGGGGGGAGGGGGAGTGGATCGTCGCCGAGGCCGACGAGTCCGACCGCTCGTTCCTGGAGCTGAGCCGCGACGTCGCGGTGGTGACCAACGTCGAGCTCGACCACCACGCCACCTACGCCTCGCTCGGCGACCTCGTCGCGACCTTCGCCGAGTTCGCCGCGCCGGCCGCGACGCGGATCGCCTGGGAGGGCGGCGGCGCCGACCCGGCGGGGTCCGGCGTGCGCGAGCTGGTCGCGGGGCTCGGCCGGTCCGGCGGGGCGACGACCTACGGCCTCGACGCGGGCGACCTGCGCGCCGAGGATGTCGAGCTGCGTCCGCTCGGCGCGCGGTTCTCAGTCGACGGGGTCGCCGTCGAGCTCGAGGTGCCGGGCGAGCACAACGTGCTCAACGCGCTCGCCGCGCTCGCTGCCTGCCGCGCGGCCGGCGTGCCGCTCGTCGAGGCCGCGCCGGCGCTCGCCGGGTTCGACGGCACCGGCCGACGCTTCGAGGGGCGCGGGGTGACCGCCGCGGGCGCGCGGGTATTCGACGACTACGCCCACCACCCGACCGAGGTCCGAGCGACGCTGGCCGCCGCGCGCACGCTCGACGCCGACCGCCTCGTCGCCTGCTTCCAGCCTCACCTCTACTCGCGCACGCGGGAGCTGGCGCGCGAGTTCGGCGCGGCGCTCGTGCTCGCCGACGTCGTCGTGGCGGTCGACGTCTACCCCGCGCGTGAGCGCGCGGAGGACTTCCCCGGGGTGTCGGGGCTGCTGGTCGCCGAGGCTGCCGCCGACGCCGCCCCCGGCCGCGAGGTCTGGTGGCTGCCGACGCTGGCCGCGGCGGAGCGGATGCTCGCGGCCCGGCTCGGCCCTGGCGACGTGCTGATGACCCTCGGCGCCGGCGACGTCGACCGGCTCGCCGCCGCGCTGACCGGGACGGGGGAGGGGACGTGACCGCCCCGCCCGCGGGCGTCGAGGCGGACCGCCCGCTGGCCCGGCTGACGACGGTCCGGACCGGCGGCAGCGCCGACTGGCTCGCCCGTCCGGGCGACGACGCGGCGCTCGCCGCCGTGCTCGCCTGGGCCGACGCCGAGGGACTCGACGTAGGAGTGGTGGGCTCGGGCTCGAACCTGCTGGTAGCCGACGATGGATTCCGCGGACTGGTCATCAAGCTCGACGGGGAGCTGGCGCGCATCGAGCGCGACGGCGACCGCCTGCTCTGCGGCGGCGGCGCTCGCCTGCCCAAGGCCGCGGCGCACGCCGCACGCGAGGGCCTGGCCGGGCTCGAGTTCGGCGTCAACATCCCCGGCACGGTCGGCGGCGCGGTGCGGATGAACGCCAACGCCTACGGCGGTGAGCTGGCGCGGGTGCTCGACTGGGTCGAGATCACGGGCCCGGACGGCACCGAGCGTCGCGGCCCGGAGCGGCTCGGGTTCGCCTACCGCAGCTCGAGCCTCGGCCCGCGTGAGATCGTCGCGCGGGCATCATTCCGCCTCGCCCCGGCCGAGCCTGCAATCGTCACGGCGACGCTCGCCGAGCTGCGCCGCCGCCGCCGCGAGGCCCAGCCCGCGGGGATCAAGACGTTCGGCTCGACGTTCAAGAACCCCGACGACCCGCGCGCCGAGGGTCGCAGCGCCGGCGTGCTGCTCGACGAGGCCGGCTGCCGCGGGCTGGAGGTCGGCGGCGCATGCTTCTCCGAGAAGCACGCCAACTTCGTCGAGAACCGCGGCGATGCGACGACCGCCGACGTCGTGGCGTTGATGGCCGAGGGCCGTCGCCGCGTCCACGCGCGCTTCGGCGTCGCGCTCGAGCCCGAGGTCCAGCTGCTCGGCGACGTCGACGCCGGCGCGCTGCACGGGGAGCCGTGAAGGCGTTGGCGGCCACGCTGCGGCGCCCGCCGCGCCCGCCGCGCGCGGCGGGGCGGCTGCGTGCCGCGCTGACGCCGGGCCCGCGCGCCCGCCGTGGACTGATCGTCGCGGGGCTCGTCGTCGCGCTGCTCGCCGGCCTCTACATGCTCTGGCTGCGCGACTCGTCGCTGGTCGCCGTCGACGACGTCACCGTGACCGGGGTCCAGGGCCGGGACGCCGAGCGGATCCGCACGGCGCTGGTCGCGACCGCCGAGACGATGACGACCCTGCACGTCGACCGCGAGCGGCTCGCCAACGCGGCCGCCGCCTTCCCGAGCGTCGCCCGCGTCGAGGCGACCCCCGACTTCCCCAACGGGCTGCGGATCGAGGTCGTCGAGCACCGCCCGGTGGCGATCGCCCAGGCCGGCGGGCGCAGCCAGCCGCTCGCCGCCGACGGCTCGGTGCTGGCCGGGATCCGGGCTTCCGACGACCTGCCGAAGATCGACCTGGCGGTCGCGATGCCGGCGCGCCGGCTCGGACCTGGCGCGGCGCGCGACGCCGCGGCGGTCGCCGGCGCGGCGCCGGCGAAGTTCGTCGGGCGGGTCGAGAGCATCGGCCGCAAGGGGGGTGCGATGGGCGTCGTCGCGACCCTCGACGACGGCACCGAGCTGATCTTCGGCGCGCCCGCGCAGCTGGCCGCGAAGTGGGCGGCGGCGGTCCGCGTGCTCGCCGACGACGATGCCCAAGGGGCCACCTATCTCGACGTCCGGATCCCCGAGCGGCCGGTCGCCGGAGGGCTCGCGCCGGTCGTCGCGCCCACCTACGACCCGATCACCGGCGCACCGATCGATCCCGCCACGGGACTGCCGATCGACCCCGTCACCGGGGCCCCGACATACACTCAACCCTGAGTCGAGGGTTGAGCCAACTCTCGACCCTCGGTAGAGGGTGAGGCTGCAAGACACGTTGCAGCCTCGGTTTGACATCCGTCGCGATCTCCACCTACAGTGCAGGTTTGCAGCGATTCCTCGGCGGCGCCGCAAACCCTCGATGATCGCTTTACCTCCGGACGGGAACGTCCGATAGAAGCTTCATCCCAGCGAACCCGAAGCACAGCGAGGCAAGGACGAATCGATGGACACCGGTAGCTACTTGGCCGTGATCAAGGTCGTCGGCGTAGGCGGCGGCGGCACCAACGCCGTGAACCGGATGGTCGACGCGGGCCTCAAGGGCGTCGAGTTCATCGCGGTCAACACCGACGCGCAGGCGCTGCAGATGTGCGACGCCGACATCAAGCTCCAGATCGGCGACCAGCTCACGCGTGGCCTCGGCGCCGGCGCCGAGCCGGAGGTCGGCCTCGGCGCCGCCAACGAGAGCCGCGACGAGATCAAGGAGGCGCTCAAAGGCGCCGACATGGTCTTCGTCACAGCCGGCGAGGGCGGCGGCACCGGCACCGGCGCCGCGCCGGTGATCGCCGAGGTCGCCAAGCAGGAGATCGGCGCGCTGACCGTCGGCGTCGTCACCCGCCCGTTCGGCTTCGAGGGCACCCAGCGCAAGCGCCAGGCCGACGACGGCATCGACCGCCTCCGCGAGGAGGTCGACACGCTGATCGTGATCCCCAACGAGAAGCTGCTCGCCGTCGTCGAGCGCCGCACCAGCATCCTCGACGCGTTCAGGGAGGCCGACAACGTCCTGCGCCAGGGCGTCCAGGGCATCACCGACCTGATCACGATCCCCGGCCTGATCAACCTCGACTTCGCCGACGTCCGGACGATCATGCAGGACGCCGGCTCGGCGCTGATGGGCATCGGCGAGGCCGGCGGGGAGAACCGTGCCGCCGAGGCCGCCCGCCACGCGATCTCCAGCCCGCTGCTCGAGCAGTCGGTGGAGGGGGCCACCGGCATCCTGCTGAACATCACCGGCGGCAGCGACCTCGGCCTGTTCGAGGTCAACGAGGCCGCCGAGATCATCCAGGGCGCCACCGACCAGAACTCGAACATCATCTTCGGTGCCGTCGTCGACGACGACCTCGACGACGCCGTCCGGGTCACCGTCATCGCCACCGGCTTCGAGGGCGCCAAGTCGCGGCCGCTGTTCAGCGAGGACTCCACCGGGCGCCGCCGCGAGCCCCGCCGCCGCGACGTCTCGATGGACGACAACCAGCGCTCGTCGCTGGAGATCTCCGACGACGACATCGACATCCCGTCGTTCTTGAAGGACTGAGAACAGGGGGTCTCGCGCCCCCGGACCCCCTCTCTGTTGCCTGGCTGGTCGGGGGCGGGGTTGCGGGGGTCTCGCGCCCCCGGACCCCCTCTCTATTGCCTGGTCCGTTGGGATGGGATCCGGTGGTCTCACGCCCCCGGACCCCCTCACTGCCGGCGGTGGTCGGTACTCTCCGGCCGCCGTGTCCTTCACCGCAGAGACCCTCCGCCGCACCCCCCTGCACGGCCGCCACTCGGCGGCCGGCGGGCGCATGGTGCCGTTCGCGGGGTGGGAGATGCCGGTCCAGTACGAGGGCGTGCGTCAAGAGCACCTGGCCGTGCGCCGCGGCGCCGGGATATTCGACGTCTCGCACATGGGCCAGGTCGAGACCCGCGGGCCGGGCGCCGAGGCGTTCCTGCAGCGGATGCTCTCCAACGACCTCGCCGCGCTCGCCGACGGTGGCGCCCAGTACTCGCTGCTCTGCCGCGAGGACGGGGGCGTCCTCGACGACCTCTTCACCTACCGGCTCGGCGACGACCGCTACCTGACGGTCACCAACGCCGCCAACCACGCCGGTGACTTCGCCTGGCTGAGCGAGCACGCCGCCGGGGCCGACGGCGTGGCCGTCGAGGACGCCGCGGCGCGGTTCGCGATGCTGGCCGTCCAAGGGCCCGACGCGCGCGCCGCCGTGGAGCGGATCGCCCGCGGCGAGCTGCCGGCGCGGATGCGCACCGCGACGGTCGCCTTCGACGGCTTCGACGGCCTGACCTGCGGCACCGGCTACACCGGCGAGGACGGCGTCGAGATCCTGGTCGCGCCCGAGCACGCCGGCGCCCTGTGGAACGCGCTGCTCGCCGAGGGCGTGGTCCCGGTCGGCCTCGGCGCGCGCGACACGCTGCGCCTCGAGGCGTGCTTCCACCTCTACGGCAACGACCTCTCCGTCGAGCGCAACCCGATCGAGGCCGGCCTCGGCTGGGCCTGCAAGCTCGACACCGGCTTCGTCGGATCGGAGGCGCTGCGCGGCTTCGACCCGGCCGACCGGGTCGTCCCGTTCGCCTTCACCGGGCCGGGCATCCCGCGCCAGGGTAACCCGGTCGCCACCGAGCACGGTCCCGGCGTGGTGACCAGCGGCAGCATGTCGCCCTGCCTGGAGATCGGGATCGGGATGGCGTACGTTCCGGTCGCCGCGGCGGCGCCCGGCACGCCGCTGGAGGTCGACGTGCGCGGCAAGGCGCGCGCCGCCGAGGTACGCCGCAAGCCCCTCTACGAGAGCTAAGGAGACCGACCGACGTGGCCGAGACCTACCCCGAGGACCTGAAGTACCACCCCGAGCACGACTGGGCGCGGATCGAGGGGGACGTCGCGACCTTCGGGGTCACCTGGTACGCCCAGGACGCGCTCGGCGAGGTCGTCTTCTACGACCCGCCGGCGGTCGGCTCGACGGTCTCCAAGGACCAGGCCTACGCCGAGGTCGAGTCCGTAAAGGCGGTATCGGATGTCTTCGCGCCGCTGTCGGGCGAGATCGTCGAGGTCAACGAGGCGCTCTCCGACGCTCCGGAGCGGATCAACGACGACCCCTACGGCGAGGGCTGGCTGGTCAAGGTCCGCCTCAGCGACACCGCTGAGCTCGACACGCTGCTCGACGTCGCGGCCTACCGCGATCTGCTTACGTAAGGTCGAGGGCCCGCCGTCCGCCGCTGCCGGCAACCTCCAGCCGACCCTCCGATGAGCCGCTACACCTCCGCCACCGACGCAGACCGCCGCGCGATGCTCGCGACGATCGGCGCCGGCTCCGTCGACGAGCTGTTCGCCGAGATCCCGGCGTCGGTGCGCCTCGACCGGCCGCTCGACCTGCCCGCCGGGATGGCCGAGCAGGACGTCGCCGGCCACCTCGCCGAGCTGGCGGCGCGCAACGTCGACTGCGACGCCGAGACGAGCTTCCTCGGGGCCGGGATGTACGACCACTACGTGCCGGCGCTGATCGACTCGATCCTCCAGCGGTCGGAGTTCCTGACCCCTTACACGCCGTACCAGCCGGAGATCTCCCAGGGCGGGCTGCAGGTGATGTTCGAGTATCAGACGGCGATCTCGGAGCTGACCGGGCTGGCGGTCTCCAACGCGTCGGTCTACGAGGGCCCGAGCGCCGTGGCGGCGGCCGCGTACCTGGCGAAGCTGGAGACGCGGCGGACCGGGCTGGTCGTCTCACGCGGCGTGCACCCGCACTCGCGCGAGACGCTCGCCACCCACGCCGTCGGCTACGGGATGACCGTGTCGGAGGCGGGGCTCGACGCGGTCGGCGCGACCGACGTCGACGCGCTCGCCGGCCTGGTCGGCGACGACACCGCCGCGGTCTTCGTGCAGCAGCCGAACTTCCTCGGCACCGTCGAGGAGCTCGGCGCGATCGGCGAGGCGGCGAAGCGGACCGGCGCGCTGTTCGTCGTCGCCGCCGACCCGATTCCGCTCGGGATCCTCGAGCCGCCGGGCGCGCTCGGCGCCGACATCTGCGTCGGCGAGGGTCAGACGCTCGGCAACCGGCTCGACTTCGGTGGGCCGTCGTTCGGGTTCTTCGCGGCCGCCGAGCGGTTCATCCGCAAGCTGCCCGGCCGGATCGCCGGCGAGACGCGCGACGTCGACGGCCGGCGCGGGTTCGTGCTGACCCTGCAGACGCGCGAGCAGCACATCCGCCGCGAGAAGGCCACCCACAACATCTGCACCGCCCAGGCGCTCAACGCGCTCGCCGGCACGATCTACCTGTCCTGGCTGGGCAGGCGCGGCCTCGTCGAGCTCGGCGAGCTGCTGTTGCGGCGCACCCACTACGCCCGCGAGACGCTCGGACTGGAGGCGATCAACCCCGGCCCGGTCGTGCGTGAGTTCGCGGTTCGCGTGCCGGACCTCGACGCGGCGGTGCAGCGTGCCCGCGCCGCCGGGATCAACCCCGGCTACCGGCTCGGCCGCGACTACCCCGAGCTCGGCGACGGGCTGCTGGTCGCGCTCACCGAGCGCCGCACCCGCGCCGACATCGACCGCCTCGCCGCGGTGCTCGGCGGGGTGCGCGAGGAGGCGCCGGCATGAGCCTCGATCCGCGGGCGGGCGAGCAGACCCGGACGATCTACGAGAAGTCGGTCGCCGGCCGCCGTGCGTTCACCGCGCCGGAGTGCGACGTACCCGAGATCGCGGTCGAGGACCTGCTGCCCGACTGGGCGCGGCGCACCGAGCCAGCCGCGCTTCCCGAGGTCTCCGAGCCCGAGATCGTCCGCCACTTCAACGGGCTGTCGAAGCGCAACTTCGATCTCGACACCGGCTTCTACCCGCTCGGCTCCTGCACGATGAAGCACAACCCCAAGCTGCACGAGCGCGTCGCGGCGCTGCCCGGCCATGCTCGCCTGCACCCGCTGCAGGATCCCGAGTACGCGCAGGGGGCGCTGGAGCTGATGTTCAACCTCCAGTCCGCGCTCGGCGAGATCGCCGGCCTGCCGCACGTCTCGCTGCAGCCGTCGGCGGGCTCGCACGGCGAGCTGGCGGGGCTGCTGGTCACCCGCGCCTACCACGAGGACCGCGGCGAGCGCAGGACCAAGGTGCTCACGCCCGACACCGCGCACGGCACCAACCCCGCGACGGTGACGATGGCCGGCTACGAGGTGGTCAAGGTCGGCACCGCGCCCGACGGAGGCGTCGACGTCGACGACCTGCGCGCCAAGGCGACCGACGAGGTCGCCTGCCTGATGCTGACCAACCCGAACACCCTCGGGCTGTTCGACTCCAACATCGAGGAGATCGCCGCGATCGTGCACGGGGTGGGGGCGACGCTCTACTACGACGGGGCCAACCTCAACGCGGTGATGGGCATCTCGCGCCCCGGCGACATGGGCTTCGACATCGTCCACTTCAACCTGCACAAGTCGTTCACCCAGCCCCACGGCGGCGGCGGGCCGGGCGCTGGCCCGATCGCGGTCTCCGACCGGATCGAGCCGTTCCTGCCGCGGCCGCAGGTCGTCAGGGCGGCCTCCGACAACGGCCACGGCCCGCGCTTCGACCTCGACTTCGACCGGCCGCAGTCGATCGGCAAGCTGCGCGGCTTCCAGGGCAACTTCGGCGTCTTCGTGCGCAGCTACGCCTACATCCGCTCGCTCGGCGCCGAGGGCCTGCGCGAGGCCTCCGAGACGGCTGTGCTCAACGCCAACTACCTGCGGGCGCTGCTCGCCGCGCCGGAGATCGCCGAGCACCTGCCGGTCGCCTTCGACCGCACCTGCATGCACGAGTTCGTCCTGTCGGGCAGCGGCGCGAAGGAGCAGCTCGGGATCAGGACGCTCGACATCGCCAAGCGGATGCTCGACCACGGCGTCCACCCGCCGACGGTCTACTTCCCGCTGCTCGTCGACGAGGCGCTGATGATCGAGCCGACCGAGACCGAGACCAAGGAGACCCTCGACGAGTTCGCGCAGATCGTCGCCGACATCCTCGCCGAGGCCGCCGAGGATCCCGAGATCGCCCGCAACGCGCCCTACACCACGCCCGTCCGCCGCCTCGACGAGGCCGGCGCCGCGAAGAACCCCGTCGTCCGCCAGCCGGCGGCGACGGATTCGTAACCCTCCCGCGCCGAGAGGGGCTGGCCGTCCTCGTCAGCGCCGACTCCGACTTCGACGGCGTCGCCGGCATCGAGCGCGTCGACCCGCGCGACGGCGACCGTCTCGAAGCGCTCGCCACCGGATAGCCTCCCGCGCCGGATGAGGATCTTCAGCGGCATTCAGCCGACCGGGCGCAAGCACCTCGGCAACCACATCGGCGCGGTGCGCGGCTACGTCGAGGGCCAGGACCGCGGCGACCCGGCGATCTACTGCATCGTCGACCTGCACGCGATCACCGTCCCCTACGACCCGGCCGAGCTGCGCAGCTACCTCTACGACACCGCGGCGATGCTGATCGCCTCCGGCCTGGACCCGACCCGCTGCGTGCTCTTCCGCCAGAGCGACGTGCACGAGCACACCGAGCTGTGCTGGCTGCTGTCGTCGGTCACCGCCCACGGCGATCTCAACCGGATGCATCAGTTCAAGGAGAAGTCGGCCCGTCAGCGCGAGCTGGTCTCCGCCGGGCTGTTCCTCTACCCGGTGCTGCAGGCCGCCGACGTGCTCGCCTACCGCGCCGAGGAGGTGCCCGTCGGCGACGACCAGCGCCAGCACATCGAGCTGATGCGCGATATCGCGATCCGCTTCAACGCCGCCTATGGCGACGTCCTGACCGTCCCCGAGCACCGGATCCCGACGATCGGCGCGCGGATCATGGACCTGCAGGACCCGACGGCGAAGATGTCGACGACCGCGAGCGAGGTCCGCGGCCTGATCTACGTCGACGACGAGGAGAAGGCGATCGTCAAGAAGATCAAGAGCGCCGTCACCGACTCCGGCGCGGAGGTCCGCCGCGGGCCCGGCAAGGAGGGGATCTCGAACCTGATCGAGATCTACGCGGTCACGCGCGGCGTGACCCCCGACGACGTCGAGCGCGAGTTCGACGGCCAGCAGTACGGCGCCTTCAAGGGGGCGGTCGCCGAGGCCGTCGCCGACTACCTGCGCCCGGTCCGCGAGCGCTACCGCGAGCTGCGCCCCGACGAGGCGGCGCTCGAGGCCGCCCTGGCCGCTGGGGCCGAGCGCGCCCGCGAGCTGGCCGCCGCCACGCTCGCCGACGTCCGCCACGCGATGGGCGTCGGCGCTCCCTGACCACCGCGTCGGTGGCGCCCACTACGCTCTGCCGGTGTCCCTCGCCGCGCTCGACCTGGACCTGGAGGTCTTCCAGGGGCCGTTCGACCTCCTGCTGACGCTCGTCCTGCGCGAGGAGGTCGACCTGCTCGAGGTCGAGCTGGTCGACGTCGTGCTCGCCTACGTCGACCACCTCGATCAGGCCGGTGAGCTCGACCTCGAGGCGACGACCGAGTTCCTCGTCCTGATCGCGGCGCTGCTGGAGCTGAAGTCGCGGCTGATGCTGCCGCGCGAGGACGAGGGGGGGCTCGACCTCGAGCCCGGCGAGGCCGCCGAGGAGCTGCTCGCGCGGATGCTCGAGTACCGCCGCTACAAGCAGGCGGCCGGCCAGCTGATCGAGCGTCTCGCCGCCGAGCACGGCTACCGCTACCGCTCCGCGCCGCTGCCGCCCAAGCTGCGCCGCGTCTCCTACGAGACCGCCGAGGCCTGCTACGACCCCACGCGGCTCGCCAAGGCGATCGGCGGGCTGCTGCGCGTGCCGCCGAAGCTCGACCTCGGCCACGTCGCCCGCCCGCACGTCTCGATCGAGCAGCGGCTCGCCCACATGCGCGGCCTGCTCGCGCGCGCCGGGCGCTTCACCTTCGACGACGCCGTCAAGGGCGCCGACCGGCTCACCGAGGCGGTCACGCTGTTCGCGCTGCTCGAGCTGTACAAGGCCGGCGAGGCCGACTGGGAGCAGACAGAGTCCTTCGGTCCGATCACGATCCGCGCCGGGCGCGCATGAGCGACCTGCCCGACGAGCGGCCACCCGTCGCGGCCGCCGAGCCGGTCGGAATGCAGGACCTCGCCCGGATCGTCGAGGCGCTGCTGTTCCTCTCGCCCGACCCCGTCTCGCTCGACGCGCTCGCCGATGCCTGCGAGGCCGACGAGGACCGTGTCGTCGCCGCGCTCCACCGCCTCCGCGAGCACTACGCCGACGGCTACCGCGGAGTCGTCCTGCGCGAGGTCGCCGGCGGCTTCACGCTCGCCACAGACCCCGTCGCCGAGCCCGCCGCCCGCCGCCTGCTCGCCAAGCCGCGCACCCCGCCGCTGACTCAGGCCCAGGCCGAGTGCCTCGCCGCCGTCGCCTACCTCCAACCGGTCTCGCGACCCGAGATCGCCCGCATCCGCGGCGTCGCCTCCGAGTCGGCCGTCGGAACGCTGCTCGAGCGCGGCCTGATCGAGGAGGGCGGCCGCTCCCGCTTCGGCGCGGTGATGTACCGAACCACCGACCTCTTCCAGAAGCTGTTTGGCCTCGAGGCCCTCGACGCGCTCCCCGACATCGCCCAGTTCGACCCGACGCCGGAGGACGAGCGGGAGCTGCGGGATCGCCTCCTCAAAGCCGGCGAGCAGCGCCAGAGCGCCGATTAGCTTCGCCTGGCGGCGTCATCGGGAGCCTCGCGGGCTGGCGCCCGCCACGGCCCCCTGCTTCCTTGCCAGGCTCGCTACTCGGCGCTCTGGACCGCGGTCAGGGTCGGGCGGGCGGCCTAGGCGGCCTTGACCGCGAGCTGGCCGCAGGCGGCGTCGATGTCGCGGCCGCGGGTGAGGCGGACGGTGACCGGGACGCCCCGCTCGGCGAGCGCGTCGCGGAACGCGTCGATCGCGTGGCGGCCGGAGCCCTCGTAGGGGGAGTCGGTCGGGTTGTAGGGGATCAGGTTGACCTTGAAGGTATTGAGCGGGGTCAGGAGCGCGGCGAGCTGGACGGCCTGCTCGTAGCGGTCGTTGACGCCGGCGAGCATCAGGTACTCGACGTAGACCTTGCGCCGGCGCGCCGCGCTCCAGGCGCGGCAGGCGTCGAGCACGTCGGCGAGCGGGTAGCGGTCGTTGACCGCCATCAGCTCCGAGCGCAGCGCGTCGTCGGGGGCGTGCAGCGACAGCGCGAGGCGGATCGTCGGCCCGTCGCGCTCGGTGAGCCGCTCGATGCCGGGAATCCAGCCGACCGTCGAGATCGTCGTGGAGGAGGGGTGGATGCCGACGTCGGGCAGCCGCTCGCACGCCGCGAGCACGTTGTCGAGGTTGATCATCGGCTCGCCCATCCCCATGAACACCGCATGGTCGACCGCCTCCCTGCGACGGAAGTGCAGCGCCTGGTCGAGGATCTCCGAGGCTGTGAGGTTGCGCCCAAAGCGCATCGTTCCGGTCGCGCAGAAGGTGCAGGTCAGCGGGCAGCCGGACTGGCTCGACAGGCACAGTGACCGCCGTCCGTCCCGGTAGCGCATCAGCACCGCCTCGATCGGCCGGCCGTCGTCGGTGCGAAAGAGCGCCTTCTCGGTCCCGTCGCGCGAACGCGCCTCCGCCTCGACCGACAGCGACGACAGCGCCAGCTCGGCGGCGAGGGCCTCGCGCAGGCCGGCGGGGAGGTTGGTCATCTCCTCGTAGGAGGTCACCCCGCGCGCCAGCCACTCCCACACCTGGCGGGCGCGGAAGGCCGGCTCGCCGCGGTCTGCGAGCACCTTGTCGAGACGGTCGAGGTCCACTTCCTGGAGTGTCGCATCCTCCGGCGCGGCGGATAGGCTGGTGCGGTGGGAAGCCGAGCGTCGGTGCTCGAATCGGTCGGGCGCCTGCCCGATCGGGCGTGGTTCGCCTACCCGGCGGCGCTCGCCGTCCAAGTCCGAGCGCTCTGGGGCGTCTGGGACGACGACCTCAGCACCGGCGACTCCGCCGGCTACTGGCAGTGGGCCGACCTCTGGTTCGACGACCAGAAGGTCAACATCGCCTGGTCGCCCGTCTACGCCGCGCTGCTGGGCACGCTGCGCGCGCTGACCGGGGACGACGCCACCGTCGCGATGCCGGTCCACCGCGCCCTGATCGCCCTCGCCGCGGTCGCGCTGGTGCTGGCGCTGGCGCGGCGGCTGCTCCCGGCGCCGATCGCCCTGCTGGTCGCCTGCTGGTGGGCGGTGCTGCCGATCGTCTTCGACACCGTCTTCGAGGTCCACCTCTTCTCCGCGCTGCCGCTGCTCGGCGTGGCGCTGCTGCTCTCCGACGAGCCGGGGCCCTGGCGGCGCGGCTGGGCGCTGGCGCTGATTGTCGCCGGGGCGATCCTCGTGCGCAACGAGACCGCGCTGATCGCCGCGATCCTCGCCGCGGCGCTGGCGCTGGCCGCGTGGCGGGCCTGGCGCGCCGGATCCGGCCCGTCGCCGCGCCGGCTGGCGGTCGCCACGGGTGTCCCGCTGGCGGTCGCGCTGCTGCTCGCCGGAGCGGTCCACGAGCGGTCGATCTTCCAGTGGGAGCGGGCCCGCGACGTCTGGCAGGCCAAGCAGACGCTCAACGTCTGCCAGGTGTTCGGCACCAACTACGGCCAGCGCCACCCCGGCTACGACGGCGACCCGTTCCTCGACTGCGAGCGCCTGACCCAGCGGCTGTTCGGAAAGCCGCGGCCGACGCTCGCCGACGCCTGGCGGGCCAACCCTGGCGAGATGGCCGCCTTCACCGCCTGGAACCTCCACCTGCTGCCCGCCGGCCTACAGCTGGCCCTGTTCAACGGCGTGACCGGCAGCGACAACCCCGACTATCCGCCGGCGAAGCTCGAGCGCTGGTGGGCGACGGCGCTCTCGGCGCTGCTCCTGGCGCTGATCGCGGCCGGCGGCGCTCGGCTGTGGCGCGACCGCGCCCGGTGGGCCGAGACGCTCGCGCGCCAGCGCTGGGCGTGGCTCGCGCTCGGCGCGACCGCCGCCGTGACGCTCGCCGTGGTGGTGCTCGACGCCCGGCCGCGACCGTCGTACATGTTCGCCCTCACGGCCGCGATCATGGCCGCCGCCGGACTCGCGCTGGCAGTGCTGATGCGCGGTCGCCCCGCCGTCGAGCGGGCGCTCTCGCTCGCCGCGGTCGCGGTCCCCGTCGCGCTCGTGGCGGCCCTGCCGCCGCACTACCGTGCCGACGACGCGCGGCCGCTGGCCCAGCAGTACGAGCGCCTGCGACCGCTGGTTGCCGACGCCGGTCCGGCGACGCTGGTCGTGCCCCAGCCGGGCGCCGAGCCGTGCGCCTATCTCGTGCCGATCGGGAGCTGTCGCGTGATCTCCTACCGCGAGGAGCTCGCCGGGGCGGGCGCGGCCCTCGGACGGCGGTTGCGCGCGGCCGGGGCGACGGCCCTCTACGCCGACGCCGAGATGCTCGCCGACCCCGCGGTGGCGGCGATCGCGGCCGGCCGCGGCTGGCGCCTGGCGGCCGCTGGCGGGACGGGCGCCGAGCGCTGGGCGGTGCTCGTCCCGCATGGCGACCCGCCCAGCCGGCGTCAGATGAGTGATCGTGCAGTCCTGGACCGAAAGATCGCTCATCGAGAGGTCCTGGCCGTCGGAGGCCCGGGGCGGCGAGCGTGCGAGGCTTCGCGCATGCGGCTCGCCAAGTACCTCGCACACGCCGGCGTCGCCTCGCGTCGCGCCGCCGAGAGGATGGTCGCGGCGGGGCGGGTCACCGTCGCCGGCGAGGTCGTCACCGACCCGGCGCGCGACGTCGACGAGCGCAGCGGGGTGGCGGTCGACGGCGTTGCCGTCGCACCCGAGGCGCACGAGACCCACGCGGTCAACAAGCCCGCCGGGGTCGTCTCGACGGCGCGCGACACCCACGGCCGGCCGACCGTCGTCGAGCTGGTCGGCAGCGACCGTCGGCTGTACCCCGTCGGCCGCCTCGACGCCGACACCACCGGCCTGATCCTGCTCACCAACGACGGCGCTCTCGCCGAGCGGCTGACCCATCCCCGGTATGGCGTCGAGAAGGTCTACCGCGCCGAGATCGCGCCGGCCCGCCCGTCGCCGCGGGCGCTGCGCTCGCTGCGCGAAGGCGTGGCGCTCGAGGACGGTCCGACGGCGCCCGCCCGGGTCCGCCTGCTCGCACCCGGTCTCCTTGAGGTCACGATCCGCGAGGGTCGCAACCGCCAGGTCCGCCGGATGGTCGAGGCGGTCGGACACCGCGTCGTCGCGCTCGAGCGGGTCGCCTTCGGTCCGCTGCGGCTCGACCGCCTCGCGCCGGGGATGAGCCGCCGCCTGAGCCTCGCCGAGGTCGAGCGGCTGCGCCAGACGGCCGGGGGTCAGGCGCCCGGACGGCGGCGCTCGCGCAGCGGCTGATCGGTGGCCTGGTCGCCAGCCGGGGGCGTGAGCAGCCGGCGGGCCGCCGCCGCCACGTCGGCGGCCAGCCAGGGCGGGAGAGGGCGGCCGTCGGGGCGCAGGTGGCGGCGCAGCGCGCCGGTCGGGAGGTCGACGACGGCCCGCGCGACGGCGTCGCGGGCGCGGCGGTCGGTCCTGCCGTGAAGGGCGCGGGCGATCGCGGCGAGGGCGGCGTCGAGCGGGCGGTTGAGCTCGTCGAGGCGGGCCTTCTGGGCGGCGTCGGCGCGGTCGAAGAGATCCTCGCGGCGGACGGTCAGCAGCAGCCGGGCGTCGTCGGGCTCGGAGGCGGCGAAGGCGATCGGCGCCGCCGCGAGCGCGCCGCCGGCGGCGACCGGGTTCTCGGCGGGGGCCTCGGCGGCCTGCAGCGCGCCGGCCAGGAATCGCTCGAGCGCCCGCAGCCAGGCGGCCGCGACGATCCCGTCGCGGTCGCCGAAGCGGTGGTAGAGCGTCCCGACCGGGGCGCCGCTGGCGCGTGAGATCGCCGCCACCGAGGTCGCCCGCGGGCCCTCGGCGAGCACCAGCGCGCGCACCGCGTCGAGGATCCGGTCGGTGTCGTGCTTGCGTGACGGGGCCATAGTTGGAATGATCCTTCCATATGGAGCGATTGCCCTACATCGATGAGCATTCCATGCCGGTCGGCGCGCCGCCCGCGAGCGTCTGGGACGCGCTGATCGAAGTCCTGCGCCGCGAACTGGCCTCCGAGCGGATGGCGCGCGCGCTCGGCTGCGACCCGGCGGTGCGGAGCGCTGGGTTCGCCGGGGCGCCCGCCCAGACGCTGCCGGGCTTCCGGGTGGTCGAGGCCGAGCCCGGGCGGCTGCTCGACCTGCGCGGCAGCCACCGCTTCTCGCGCTACCAGCTCACCTTCAGGATCGATTCCGGTCGCATCGTCGCCGAGACGCGGGCCGCGTTTCCCGGCGTCCGTGGCCGCATCTACCGCGCGCTGGTGATCGGCAGCGGCGCCCACCGGATCGTCACCCGTCGGGTGCTCGCCCGCGTCGTGCGCCGCGCTTGACCGTCGGACCCGCGCCCGCTCGCCGGCGCCGCTGGCCGGCCCGCCGTCATAATCCCGGCGCGTGAGGCTGCGAGCGCTCCGGGGCGCGACAACCGTCGAGGACAACGACGCCGAGGCGATCCTCGCGGCGACCGACGAGCTGCTGCGCGAGCTGATCGACCGCAACGCCCTCGGCCAGGACGACATGGTCAGCTGCATCTTCACCTGCACCGACGATCTCGACGCGGAGTTCCCGGCGGTCGCCGCGCGGCGGCTCGGGCTCAACCAGGTGCCCCTGCTGTGCGCGCGTGAGATCGACGTCCCGGGCGCGCTGCCGCGCGTGATTCGGGTGATGCTGCACTGCTACGCGGCGCCGGACCGCCCGGCCCGGCACGTCTACCTGCGTGAGGCGGTCGCCCTGCGCGCCGACCTGGAGGCGGCCCAGTGAAGGGGATCGAGTTCAACGCCCGGATCGACCGGATCCCCGTCTACCCGGCCGCGAAGACCTGGGAGTACGAGGGCGAGCTGGTCCAGCTCGCCTCCAACGAGGCGCCCTGGGGGCCGCTGCCGGCGGTGGCCGCCGTGCTCCAGGGCCAGATCGAGCGGCTCAACCGCTACCCGGACCCGGGCAAGACCGCGCTGCGGCGGCGGATCGCCGACCGCTGCGGGGTGCCGGCGGCGCGGGTGGCCGTCGGCAACGGGTCGTGCGAGCTGCTGATGGCGGCCGCCGACGCGCTGCTGGAGCCCGGCGCCGAGCTGGTCTATGCGTGGCCGTCGTTCTCGATCTACCCGCACGTCGCCGCTCAGTCGGGCGCGCGGGCGGTCGAGGTGCCACTCGACGGCGACGGCCGCCACGACCTCGACGCGATGGCGCGCGAGGTGAGCGCCGCGACCCGCCTGGTGCTGATCTGCAACCCCAACAACCCGACCGGGACGGCGCTGCCGCTGGCCGAGATCGAGGAGTTCGTCGCCGCCCTGCCGCGCCACGTCGCGGTGATCCTCGACGAGGCCTACGTCGAGTTCAACGGCCTCCAGGATCCCGACGACTCGCTCGACCTCGTCGGCCGCCAGCCCAACCTCGTGATCCTGCGCACCTTCTCGAAGGTCTACGGCCTCTGCGGGCTGCGGGTCGGCTACGCGATCGGGCCGGAGGAGTTCCGGCTCGCCGTCGACCGGGTCCGCCAGCCGTTCTCGGTCAACGCGCTGGCCCAGGCCGCCGCCGCGGAGGCGATCGGCCACCAGGACGAGGTCACCCGCCGCGTCGAGGCGACCGTCGTCGAGCGGGCCTGGCTGGAGGTCGAGCTCGAGCAGCGCGGCCTCGTCCACGGCGACAGCCAGGCGAACTTCGTCTGGGTCGGCCTCGGCGACCGCGAGGAGGAGCCGATCGTCGACGGGCTCGCCCAGCGCGGGGTGATCGTCCGCGCCGGAGCCGCGCTCGGCGGCCCCGGCCACCTGCGCGTGACGCTCGGCACCCGCTACGAGAACGAGCGGTTCGTCGCCGCGCTCGACCAGCTGCTCTGAGCGCGCCGCGATTTGCGAGTGCGCGTCGCGGCTGCTACAAAGATGGTGATGGCTCGCACCGCCACGCCGACCGACGACGCCGCCCGCATGGGCGCGCACCGGCGTGCCTCCGGGTCCTATTGGCGCCTCTACTGGCGATTTAGCTAGGCGTCCGGCAGCGGCCCTGTGGCCGCCGACATGCGAGTCCCGCCGGGCGCCTGAGCAGCCGGCCTGTCCGCAGGCCACCGTCCGCGTTGCGCGGCCAGACTTCTAGAGACTTGGAGAAAGCGAGATGATGATTGGCATGACAGAGGGGGTGGGAACCGGCCGCGACCATGTGCGCGATCAGCGCATCCGGCGCGCCGTGCCGTTGGTGACCCCCGCCGACCTGCTGGCGCAGCTGCCGCTCGGCGCCGAGCGCGAGGACGCGGTGGTCTCCGGCCGCCGCCAGGTCACCGCCGTGCTCGACGGCGACGACGACCGACTGCTGGTCGTCGTCGGGCCCTGCAGCGTCCACGACCCGGCGGCGGCGCTCGACTACGCGCGCCGGCTGGCCGAGACCGCCCAGCGGCTGCGCGACGACCTGCTCGTGGTGATGCGGGTCTACTTCGAGAAGCCGCGCACCACGACCGGCTGGAAGGGCCTGATCAACGATCCGCGCCTCGACGGCTCCAACGACGTCAACGCCGGACTGCACCTGGCGCGCACGCTGCTGCTCGACGTGCTGTCGCTGGGCCTGCCGATCGGCGTCGAGTTCCTCGACCCGATCACGCCGCAGTACATCTCCGACACCGTCGCCTGGGGGGCGATCGGCGCGCGCACGACCGAGAGCCAGATCCACCGCCAGCTCGGCTCCGGGCTGTCGATGCCGATCGGCTTCAAGAACGGCACCGACGGCAACGTCCAGGTCGCCGTCGACGCGGTCCGCGCCGCGGCCGCCCCGCACGCCTTCGCCGGCATCGACGACAGCGGCGCACCGGCGATCCTGCACACCACCGGCAACCCCGACGGCCATGTGATCCTGCGCGGCGGGCGGGGCGTGCCGAACTACGGCCCGGAGGCCGTCACCGACGCGCTCGCCAAGCTGAGCGCGGCGGGCCTGCGGGAGCGACTGGTGATCGACGCCTCGCACGACAACAGCGGCAAGGACCCCGACCGCCAGCCGGTGGCGATGGCGGCGATCGACGCCCAGGTGGCGGCGGGCAGCCGCGCCGTGGTCGGAGCGATGCTGGAGTCGTTCCTGGTCGCCGGCCGCCAGGACCTCGGCGACGAGCTCACGTACGGCCAGTCGATCACCGACGCCTGCATGGACTGGGATGCGACCGTCACGGTGCTCGATGCCTCCGCGGCGGCGGTGAGGGCCCGGCGCGCCGGATGAGGATCGCCATCCTCGGCGTCGGCCTGATCGGCGGCTCGGTCGGTCTCGCGGCCAAGCGCGACATCGAGGGCGCCGAGATCGTCGGCTTCGGACGCAGCACCGAGCGACTCGAGCGGGCGCGTGAGCTGGGCGCGATCGATGTCGCCGCCGGCTCGCTCGCCGAAGCGCTCGACGGCGCCGCGGCCTGCTTCTGCTGCGCGCCGGTGCGCTCGCTGCCCGAACAGATCGCCGCCGCGCTCGCGGCGGCGCCGGAGGACTGCGTGGTCACCGACGTCGGCTCGATCAAGGGCGAGCTGGCGGCGGCCTGCGACGACGAGCGGTTCGTCGGCGGCCACCCGATCGCCGGCGCGGAGACCGCCGGGGTCGAACACGCCCGGGCGGACCTGTTCGAGGGCGCGACCTGGTACCTGACGCCGGTGGCGACAACCTCTGGGGTGCTCTACGAGCGGCTGCACCGGCTGCTCGCCGCGGTCGGCGCGCGGCCGGTAGCGATCGACGCCGACTCCCACGACCGCCTGCTGGCGACCGTCAGCCACCTGCCTCACGTGCTCGCCAACGCCCTTGTCACCCAGGCCGCCGGCGCGCTCGGCGAGGAGGACGCGGCGCTGCCCCGGGTCGGGCCGAGCTTCCGTGACGCGACCCGGGTCGCCGGCGCGAACTCGGCGATCTGGACCGACATCTACGTCGCCAACCGCGAGGCGATCGCCGCCGAGATCGACGCGGTCGTGGAACGGCTGACCGAGGCTTCGGAGCTGCTGCGCGCCGGCGAGCCGGCGCCGATCGAGGCTTGGAACGAGCGGGCCGCCGAGGCCCGCCGCCGGCTGCTGGAGGCCGACCTCGCCGGCGGGGTCGTCCACGAGCTGCGGACCACGGTGCCGAACCGTCCCGGTATCGTCGCCGAGGTGGCGCTGGCGCTCGGCAAGGCGGGGGTGAACATCGTCGACATGGCGCTCGCCCCGGCGCCCGACATGCGGTCCGGGGCGATCACGCTCTGGATCGCCGGCGACGCGCCGGCGCTTCGCGCGCGCGAACTGATCGCGGCGCTCGGCTTTCCGGTGGTCGAGCCGTGAGCCGCGTCCGCTTCGACCCCGCCGGCGCGCTCGGCGGCGCCTACGAGCCGCCGCCGGACAAGTCGATCTCCCACCGCGCGGCGCTGTTCGGCGCGATGGCCGACGAGCCGGTCGCCGTCACCAACTACCTCGACGCCGCCGACACCCGCTCGACGCTGGAGGCCGTCCTGCGCCTCGGCGCCGGCGTCGAGGAGCGCGGCGGGGGGACCGTCCTGATCCGCGGCGTCGGGCTGCACGCGCCGCTGGAGACGACCGGCGGCCGGCTCGACGTCGGCAACTCGGGGACGCTGCTGCGGCTGCTGCCCGGGTGGCTCGCCGGCCAGCCGGGTGGCGAGTGGACGCTCGACGGCGACGACTCGATCCGCCGCCGGCCGGTCGACCGGATCGTCACGCCGCTGCGCGCGATGGGCGCCCGCATCGACGCCCGCGAGGACCGCCTTGCGCCGCTGACCGTCCACGGCGGCCCGTTGCACGGCGTCGAGTACGAGCTGCCGATGGCCAGCGCCCAGGTGAAGTCGTGCGTGCTGATCGCCGGCATGCTGGCGGAGGGCCGCACGACGATCGTCGAGAACCGGGTCAGCCGCGACCACACCGAGCGGATCCTCGCCCGCTCGCGGGTGCCCTTCGAGCGCGACGGGCTGCGGATCTCGGTCGCCCAGGTCGACGAGCTCGAGCTCGACGCGGTCGCGGTGCCCGGGGACCCCTCGTCGGCCGCGTTCATCGTGGCCGCGGCCGCGCTGGTGCCCGGCTCGCGGGTGGTTGTCCGCAACTGTGGCCTGAACTGGACGCGCTGCGGCTTCTTCCGGATCGCCCAGCGGATGGGCGCGGTGATCCTCGGCGACCTCGAGGCGCCGGGCGACTTCTCGCCGGTCGAGCCGGTCGGCGAGCTCGACGTCGCCCACGCGCCGCTGGTCGGCGCTGAGGTCGCGCCGGAGGAGGTCCCGGCGGCGATCGACGAGCTGACGCTGGTGGCGCTGCTGGGCGCCTTCGCCGACGGCGAGACCCTCGTGCGAGGGGCCGAGGAGCTGCGCCACAAGGAGTCCGACCGGATCGCGGCGGTCGTCGACGGCCTCGCCGCGCTCGGCGCCGACATCGAGGCGACCGCCGACGGCTTCGCGGTCCGCGGCGACGGATCGCCGCTGCGCGGCGGCACGATCGACGCCCGCGGGGACCACCGGATAGCGATGCTCGGCGCGGTCGCCGGCCTCGCCTCGCGCGACGGGGTCGAGGTCGTCGGGATGGACGCGGCCGCGATCTCCTACCCGGACTTCGTCGCCGACATCGGCGCCCTGCTCGGCTGACGCCCGTCGTCCCCGGACGAGGGGGACATTCCCGACGACATGCGTCGGCGATGTCCTCCTCACAGCGGCGCCCGGCCGCGCCGGTAGCCTGCCGGCCATGGTGATCGCGATCGACGGCCCCGCCGGGGCGGGCAAGAGCACCGTCGCGCGTGCGGTCGCCCAGCGGCTCGGCTTCACCTACCTCGACTCCGGCGCGATGTACCGCGCGGTCGGCCTGGCGCTGCTGCAGCGCGGCGGGGCGGCCTCGGAGGTCGCGGCGGCGCTCGACATCGCGCTCGGCGAGCGGGTGGTCGTCGACGGCAGCGACGTCACCGAGGCGATCCGCGCGCCCGAGGTCTCCGAGGCGGCGTCGAAGGTCGCGACCAACCCGGCGGTCCGCGCGGCGCTGGTGTCCAAGCAGCGGGCGCTGCTGGCGGACGGCGACTGGGTCGCCGAGGGCCGCGACATCGGCACCGTCGTGGTCCCCGACGCCGAGCTGAAGGTCTTCCTCGTCGCCGACTCCGTCGAGCGCGCGCGCCGCCGCGCCGCCGAGCTGGGAGTCGACGTCGAGGCGGTCCGGCGCGACCAGGCGCTGCGCGACGCCCAGGACAGCTCCCGCGAGCACTCGCCGCTGCGCGCCGCCGAGGGCTCGGTCGAGGTCGATACCACCGGCCTTTCGATCGACCAGGTCGTCGACCGCCTCGCCGATCTCGCCGCCTCCCGCCGCGCCTGACCCACGCCGGCACGAGTAGCCTCCTGCGGCCATGGCTGCCCTCCCCAAGGTCGCGATCGTCGGCTACCCGAACGTCGGGAAGTCGACGCTGGTCAACCGGCTCTCCGAGACCCGCGAGGCGGTCGTGCACCCGCAGGCGGGGGTCACGCGCGACCGCAAGGAGATCGAGGCCGACTGGAACGGCCGCCGGTTCCTGCTCGTCGACACCGGTGGCGTCGACCTGGAGGAGACCGACGACCTCGCCCGTGAAGTCCAGCGCCAGGCACGCCGGGCGATCGCCGAGGGCGACGTCGTGGTCTTCGTGGTCGACGCCGCGGCCGGCATGCGGCCGGGAGACAGCGAGCTGGCGCGCGAGCTGCGCGACGCCCCGGTGCCGGTGATCGTCGCCGCCAACAAGGTCGACGACGCGCTGCGTCAGGCCGACGCGGCCGAGTTCTACGGCCTCGGGCTCGGCGAGCCGGTTCCCGTCTCGGCCGCCCACGGCTTGGGCACCGGGGATCTGCTCGACAAGGTCGCGGCGGCGCTCGCCGCCGTGCCCGAGCGGGAGGAGGACACAGCGACGCGGCTGGCGGTGATCGGCCGCCCGAACGTCGGCAAGTCCTCGTTGGTCAACAAGCTGCTCGGCGAGCAGCGGGTGATCGTCGCCGACATGGCCGGCACCACCCGCGACTCGATCGACCTGCGGATCGAGGTCGAGGGGCGGCCCGTCGTGCTCGTCGACACCGCCGGCCTGCGGCGCCGGACGAAGGTCGCGGGAACCGTCGACTACTACGCCCAGCTGCGCTCCGAGCAGGCCGCCGAGCGCGCCGACGTCGCGATCGTCCTCTGCGACGCCGCCGAGGGCGGGATCACCAGCGAGGACTTCCGGATCGCCGAGCTGGCGATGAAGAAGCACTGCGCGACGGTGATCGCGCTGAACAAGTGGGACGTCACCGACACCGACCTCGAGGACACTCGCGCACGCGTCGCCAAGAAGCTGCGCCAGCGGCCGAAGCTGATGGCGGTCTCGGCGAAGACCGGCCGCGGCCTCAACCGGCTCGTCGCCGAGGCGCTCGACCTCGCCGACCGCGGCGCGCTGCGGATCCCGACGCCTCAGCTCAACCGCTTCCTCGCCGACGTCCAGGGGATCCGCCAACCGCCGGCCCGCCACGGCAAGCGGCTGCGGCTGTACTACCTCGCGCAGTTCGGCGTCTCGCCGCCGCGGTTCGCCCTGCAGGTCAACGATCGCGGCCTGGTGACCCGCGACTACGCCTACTTCATCGAGAACCGTTTGCGCGAGCGGTTCGACCTCGCCGGGGTGCCGCTGATCCTCGACATCAAGACCGCCTCGGGGCGGCGCTGAGCGCTTCTGTACGCTTTCTCGACCTTTATGCCGAGAATCCCCGGACGCGGAGCCAGACCCTCCAGATGAGCATCACCGATTTCGCCGACAACGAGTTCCTATTCACGTCCGAGTCCGTGACGGAGGGACACCCCGACAAGATCTCCGATCAGATCTCCGACACGGTGCTCGACGCCGTGCTCGCCGCCGACCCGCTGGGCCGCGTCGCCTGCGAGACGCTCGTCAACACCGGCCTGATCGTGATCTCCGGTGAGATCTCGACGACCGCCGAGCTCGACTTCCAGACGCTGGCGCGCACGACCGTCGACGAGATCGGCTACAACGACGCCGCCTACGGCTTCGACTGCAACACCTGCGCGGTGATGGTGACCGTCGACAAGCAGTCGCCCGACATCGCCCAGGGCGTCGACTCCGCCTACGAGCAGCGCGCCGACGGCTCGGGGGACGACTTCGACGTCGCCGGCGCCGGCGACCAGGGCATGATGTTCGGCTACGCGAGCAACGAGACGCCGGAGCTGATGCCGGCGCCGATCGCGCTCGCCCACCGGCTCGCCGAGCGGCTCGCCGCCGTCCGCCACGACGGCACGCTGCCCTACCTGCGCCCCGACGGCAAGACGCAGGTCTCGGTCCGCTACCGCGACGGCCGGCCGGTCGCGATCGAGAAGGTCCTGATCTCCACCCAGCACGCCGAGGAGGTCGACTCCCAGTCGCAGATCAAGCCGGAGCTGTGGGAGAACGTCGTCGTGCCCGTCCTGGAGCGCGAGGGCGTGCCCTACGACGCGGCCACGCTGAACTCAGGCCACAACTTCCTCGTCAACCCGACCGGCAAGTTCGTGATCGGCGGCCCGATGGGAGACTGCGGCCTGACGGGGCGCAAGATCATCGTCGACACCTACGGCGGCGCCGCCCGCCACGGCGGCGGCGCGTTCTCGGGCAAGGACCCGTCGAAGGTCGACCGCTCGGCCGCCTACGCCACGCGCTGGGTGGCCAAGAACGTCGTCGCGGCTGGCCTCGCCGACCGCTGCGAGGTCCAGGTCGCCTACGCGATCGGTGTCGCCAAGCCGGTCTCGGTGATGGTCGAGACCTTCGGCACCGAGAAGATCGGCCGGGCGAAGATCGCCGAGCTGGTCGACCGCCACTTCGACCTGCGGCCGTCGGCGTTCCGGCGCGAGCTCGACCTGCACCGGCCGATCTTCCGCAAGACGGCCGCCTACGGCCACTTCGGCCGCGAGCTGCCCGAGTTCACCTGGGAGCAGACCGGCAAGGCCGACGCGCTGCGCGCCGACGCCGGGCTCGCCGAGCCGGCCGCGGTCTAAGACCGATTCCGCGCGCGCCGGGCGTCCCCGCGGGACGCCCGGCCGCTCGCCCGTCGTCGCGCTGGCGCCACCCCGCCGCGCGCCGCGCCGACGCGTAGATTGGCCGTCGTGATCGCCCGCGTCGAGCCGCTGACCACCGCGCGTGCCCTGCGCGGGCCGTTCGACTACCGGCTCGGGGAGAAGCTGGCCGGGGTCGGGGTCGGCAGCGTGCTGGTCGTCCCGTTCGCGTCGCGGCGGCTGCTCGGCGTCGTCGTCGAGGTCGCCGAGCGCAGCGATCTGCCGCCCGAGCGCCTCGCCGAGCCGATCGAGGCGCTCGAGGCCCATGTGCCGCCGGAGTTGGTGCGCCTCGGCCTCTGGGTCGCCGAGGAGTATGTCTCGACCCCGGCGCGGGGGCTCGCGCTCGTCCTCCCGCCCGGCACCGGTACCGGGTCGGGGCGGCGGACCCGCCCGCGGGCGTCGCTGAGCGCGACCATCACCGCCGCCGGCCGCGGGGCGCTCGCGGGGGAGGTCCGCCTCGGCAGCCGCCAGCGGGCCGGCCTCGACGCGCTCGCCGACGGTCCTCGCCGCGTGACCGATCTCGCCCGCCTCAGCGGCTGCGACCACGCCGGGGTCCGCCGGCTCGAGGACCGCGGCCTGGTCACGGTGGCGCGGACCGACGAGGCGCCCGGCCGCGCGGCGGTGCGCGGCGTCGGCGGCGGCGGGGCGGTGCGCGCGCCGACTGCCGCGCAGGAGCGGGCGTTGGCCGAGATCGTCGGGGCGCTGCCGCCCGGACCGCGGCCGCCGGCCGCGGCGCCCGAGCCGCTGCTGCTGCACGGCGTGACCGGCAGCGGCAAGACCGAGGTCTACCTGCGCGCGGTCGAGGAGGTGCTGGCGCGCGGCTTGACGGCGATCGTCCTGGTTCCCGAGATCGGCCTCACCCCGCAGACGGCTGGCCGCTTCGTCGAGCGGTTCGGCGACACCGTCGCGGTGCTGCACTCCCAGCTGACCGTCCGCGAGCGCTACGACGAGTGGGCGCGGCTGCGCTCCGGCGCCGCACGGGTGGCCGTCGGCCCGCGCTCGGCGGTCTTCGCCCCACTCGAGGACGTCGGGCTGATCGTCGTCGACGAGGAGCACGACGGGTCCTACAAGCAGGATGGCGACCCCCGCTACGACGCCCGCAACGTCGCCGAGCGCCGCGCACGGGCCGCCGGCGCGCTGCTGCTGGAGGGCAGCGCGACACCCAGGCCCGAGAGCGTCGCCCGCCGCCGCCGCGTCCGGCTCGCCGAGCGGGTCGACGGCAGCGCGCTGCCCCCGGTCGAGCTGGTCGGCATGGCCGGTGTCCAGGGCCCGCTGCACCAGCGCACCCGCGACGCGCTCGACGAGGTCCGCCGCGCGGGGGAGAAGGCGATCGTGCTGCTCAACCGCCGGGGCTGGTCGAACTTCCTCACCTGCGGCGGCTGCGGCCGGGTGTGGGAGTGCCCGAACTGTGACGTCACGCTCGTCCTGCACCGCGCCGAGGGCCGGCTCTCCTGCCACCACTGCGGCCACCGCGAGCGGGTGCCCGACCGCTGCCCGGACTGCGGGTCGGTCTCGCTCGCGCGCCACGGCGTCGGCACCGAGCAGCTCGGCGGCGAGTTGACACGGCTGATGGCGCCGCTGCCGGTGGTGCGCCTCGACGCCGACACCGCGGTGCGCGGCGGCGCCGGCGAGGCGCTCGAGCGGTTCGAGGCGGCCGCGGGCGGCGTGCTGGTCGGTACCCAGATGGTCGCCAAGGGCCACGACTTCCCCGACGTCACGCTCGGCGTGGTGCTCGACGCCGACGCGACGCTGCGCTTCCCCGACTTCCGCGCCGAGGAGCGGACCTTCGCGCTGGTCACCCAGCTGGCTGGGCGCAGCGGCCGTGGGGGGCGCGCCGGCAGGGTCGTCGTCCAGGCGCTCGACCCCGCCGCCTCCGCGCTGCGCTTCGCCGCCGCGCACGACTCCGACGGGTTCCTGGCCGGCGAGCTCGCACGCCGCGAGGCGCTCGGCTATCCGCCTTACGGCTCGCTGATCCGCGTCGTCTGCTCCTCCGAGGAGACCGACCCGGCGGGCGCGGCGGCGGCGGCCGTGCTGGCGGGTATCCGGGCCGCGGGCGTCCCGGCGCTCGGCCCGGCGCCACTGTTTCGACTGAAGGGCCGCGAGCGCGTCCAGATCGTCGTCAAGACATCCGACCGCCGCGCCGCGATCGACGCCGTCCGCGCCGCCGTCCGGGACGCCGCCGCCGACCGCTCGCACGGGCAGGTCAACTACGCCGTCGACGTGGACCCGCAGTGAGGCTGCTGTCTAGAATCGACCCGATGGCCGAGGAGCACGACGTCGAGAGCGAGGAGGAGGCGGCGGACCGCGAGGAGGTCGACCCCGAGCTGCTGCGCCGCCGTGCCGCGGCGATGACCTTCATCCGCCAGTTCGGCGATCCGGTGCTGCGCAGCCGCGCGACCGCGGTCGACCGCTTCGACGAGGCGCTGCGCAGCCAGGTGTCGCGGATGGCCGGCCTGATGCGCGACGCCTGGGGCGTCGGGCTCGCCGCTCCCCAGCTGGGGATCTCGCAGCGGCTGCTCGTCTATCGCGTCGAACCCGAGGCGCCGCTGATCGCGCTCGTCAACCCCGAGATCGAGTGGGCCAGCGACGACGAGGAGACCGGCGAGGAGGGCTGCCTCTCGATCCAGGGCGTCAACGTCGACGTCGACCGGCCCGTCCACGTCCGGGTCCGTGCCCGCGACGAGGAGGGCGAGGAGCGTGTCGTCGAGGCGTCCGGGCTCGAGGCAAGGGTCATCCAGCACGAGATCGACCACCTCGACGGCGTGCTGATCCTCGACCGCACCAGCCGCGACCAGCGCCGCAAGGCGATCCGCGCGCTGCGCGACCGCGAGCGCGAGCGCGAGCGCGAGCAGGCCGCCTGAGCCAGCCGCGCCGGTGCGCACCGTCTACCTCGGCACCTCGGAGTTCGCGGCGACGGTCCTCGACCGCCTCGCCGCCTCGCCGCACGCCCCGGCGCTGGTCGTCAGCCGCCCCGACCGGCGCAGCGGCCGTGGCCGCCGGCTGTCGCCGCCCCCGGTTGTGGAGCGGGCGCGCGCGCTTGGCATCGACACCTTCCAGCCCGAGCGCGTCAACGATCCCGCCGCGCTCGCCCGGATCGTCGCCGCCGAGCCGGAGGCCGCCTGCATCTGCGCGTACGGCGCGATCCTCGGCGACGACCTGCTGGCGGCCCACACCTGGCTCAACGTCCATCCGTCACTGCTGCCGCGCTGGCGCGGCGCGGCGCCGATCGAGCGGGCGATCGAGGCCGGCGACGCCGAGACCGGGGTGGCGATCATGGAGCCGGTCGCCGAGCTCGACGCCGGCCCGGTCTACGCCGTCTGCCGCGAGCCGATCCGCCCCGACGACGACTACGGCACGCTCGCCGTTCGCCTCGCCCGGACCGGAGGCGATCTGCTCGTCGAGTGCCTCGACGACGTTCCCGAGCCCGAGCCCCAGGCCGCCGACGGCGTCACCTACGCGGAGAAGATCGACCGTGGCGAGCGCCTGCTCGACCCGAAGCTCGACCCGGGAACGCTGCTGCGCCGCCTGCGCGCCCTCACCCCGCACGTCGGCGCCTACGTCGAGGCCGACCCCGTCGGCCGCCTCGGCGTCGTCGCCGCCCGCATCGCCGACCGGCCAGGCGACGGGCCCGCCCCGGGCGCCCTCGCCGTTGCCGGCGACCGCCTGCTCTACGGCGTCGCGGGCGGCGCGCTGGAGCTGCTCGAGGTCCAGCCCGCCGGCGCCCGCCCGATGTCGGTGGCCGACTTCCTGCGCGGCCAGGGGCGGTCGCTCAGGAGCACCTGACGGTCCACGAGCCGCCGCAACCGCCAGAATCACCTGGATGGCCGACGACGACCCGATCGACTTCGGACCGCCGTGCCCGTCCTGTGGCGAAACGTGGTTGCGGCCGACGACGCTGCCCGGCCGCTACCGCTGTGTCTACTGCCTGACCCGCTTCGAGCTGCGCTCCCAGTGTCCGGACTGCGGCTCGCACTCCACGATCGCCCGGATGTCGGACCTCGCCAACGTCCGCTGTCGCAACTGCGGCGGCTCGATGCTGACGGCGGTCTGAGCTCGGCGCGGACCCTGCGCAGGCTCAGCCGAGCTTCGCCAGCTCCGCGCCGATCTGCTCGGCGGTCTGGAAGTCGAGGCCGAGGGTGTGGTCGTGGCGGTGGCGGATGGTGCCGTGCTCGTCGACGATGACGACCGCCCGCTTGACGCCGGCCAGCCGCGACCAGGCGCCGTAGGACTTGGCGACGGCGGCGTCGGGGTCGGCGAGCAGGGGGACGGTGAGGTGGTGTCGGTCGCGGAAGCTGCGCTTGGAGGCGACGTCCTTGCCGGAGATCCCGACGACGGTCGCGCCGAGCTGGGCGAACCGCTCGGCGTCGTCGCGGTAGGAGCAGAACTGCTTGGTGCAAACCGGCGTGTCGTCGCCGGGGTAGAACAGCAGCACGACCCGCTCTCCGCGGTGCTCGGACAGGGTGAAGGGGCCGTCGGTCCCCTCGAGGGTGAAGTCGGGCGCGGCCTCGCCGACCGCTGGGTGCCTGGCCATCGTCAGCTCGTCTCCCGCGTCGCTTGGCCGGCAACGGTACCGCCCGTCGGAGCGCCCGGCGGGTGCGAGCGCCGGTAGAGCGTCCCGAGCAGCGCGCACAGCAGCAGCGCGGCGCCGGCGTAGCCGATCTCCACCTGGAGGACCCGATCGTCGAAGCCGCCGAACAGCAGGAAGCCGACGAACGCCAGCGCCGAGACCGCCCAGCAGAGCGCGGCGGCGGCGGCCAGGCCGCGCGCGAGCAGCGCCTGGTTGAGCGTCGCGGCGGCGAGGTAGAGCCCCATCCCGAGCGAGATCGCGACCAGGCCGAGCCGGTGGTAGGCCAGCTCGCCGCCGAAGACGGTGTCCATCAGCCACGGCCCGAGCACCAGCATCGCCAGCGCGACGCAGCCCGCGAAGCCGGCGATCGCCACCAGCGTCGCGTTGACGCTGCGCCGGAACGGATCGCCGGCGCCGAGCGCGGTCAGCCGCGTGAGGTGGGGGAGGATCGTCGTCTGGATCGCCTGGAAGAGCTGCAGCGGCGCGCGCGCGATCAGCAGCACGTTGAAGGTGAAGCCGGCGAGCACCGCTCCCTCGGCGCCGTCGGTGGTCGCGTTGACGATCAGCGGCCCCGCGTTGAGGAAGGTCTGCTCGGCCGCCATGATCGCGAGCACCGCGACCGCGAAGCCGCCGCCGTGGGCGAGCGTGAATTCCGGCTCGCCGCCCGGCTCGGCGCCGGCGGCCTCGTCGAGCAGCCGCGCCTCGGCCGCCTCGGCCGCGGTGAGGTCGGCCGCCTCCCCGCGTGCGACGTGGCGGCCCAGCGCCCACGGCACGACCGCCAGCGAGACGATCGGCGCGGCGGCGATCCCGAGCGCGACGACCGATTGGCCGCTGGCGATCCCGAGCGCGACCGCGAGCGCGAACAGCGCCCGCGAGACCGCCTCCATGAAGACCAGGCCGCCGTAGAGGCCGAAGCAGTGCGAGCCGGCGAGGAAGCCGCGCGCGAAGTAGCTCACCGCGTAGGCGAGCACCGCGACCACCAGCGTCCAGTACAGCTCCGCCGAGCCGCCGAAGAGGTCGTTCTCGATCCGGCCGCGGAAGGCGAGCGCGCCGGCGAGGAAGAGCGCCCCGAGCGCCAGCTGGATCGTCGCGGCGATCCGCAGGTGGCGGTCGCCGCGCCCACCGCGCGCGGCGCGGTCGGCGATCGTCCGCGACAGCAGCTGCTCGACGGGGCGGTAGAGGATGCAGACGGTCACGAAGACCGCCGACCACAGCAGCGTGATCCGGCCGTACTCCTCCTCGGTCAGCGAGTGGCTGGCGAGCGCGAAGTAGGCGTAGGTGACCAGCCCGGTCACGCCGATCCCGATCGACAGCACCGCCGCGCCCCTGCCGTACCCGCGATCCTCCGGCGGCGCGTCGGCGGCCAAGCTGCGCCCTAGAGCCGGACGAGGAGCATGGTCCAGGGAAACGGCGACCGGGCCTCGACGACCTCGCCGTGGCGGGCCAGCAGCCGCTCGAAGCCGCGCTTGGACCAGTGGTTGACGTGGCCGGGGGTGTTGCCGAGGTCACGCAGGTAGGCGCCGCGGGCCATGTTCAGGCCGCGCCAGAGCGGCTCGCGCGGCACCGAGACGAGCAGGTGGCGCTCGGCGACGCGGGCCATCTCGGCGACGGTCGCCTCCGGGTCGGGCACGTGCTCGAGCACCTCGATCGCGGTCGCGACGTCGAACTCGCCGTCGGCGAAGGGGAGGGCGGTCGCCTCGACGCAGCGGTACTCGAGGTTCGGCCGCGTGCGCTGCTCCCACTCGCCGCGCAGCGCGTCGTCGTCGAGGTCGATGCCGACGATCCGCCGGTCGCCGAGCCGCTGCGCCCACTCGTGGGTCAGCACGCCCTCGCCGCAGCCGACGTCGAGGACCGACCGCGGCGCGGCCTGGTCCCAGAGCTCGTCGAGGGTGCGGTGGAAGCCGGCCATCAGCCGCCGCACGACCGGGTTGGTCGAGCCGTACTTGTCGTAGGTGTTGCCGGTCGGGACGGACTCCGCGCCCGTCGAACCCGGCGTCGCGACGCCCGTCATGCGCCGACAGTCTCCCGGTCGCCGCCCTTGCCGGTCGCGCGGCCCGCCGCGGCGCCGGTGGTCGCGGGCTGGGCGGCGTCGCCGGCGCCGGGCTCGTAGTGGGAGGGCTGGACCCCGAGGGTCAGCTCCACGCGCCGGACCCGCTCGAGGGTCCGCTGCTGCATCAGCCGGCTGGCGGCGAGCACGTCGGCGATCACCCCGAGCGCGACGAACTGGACGGCGATGATCAGCAGCGTCGAGCCGAGGATCAGCGACTGGACGTGGCCGTCGCCCTCCCCGTTGAAGAAGAACCAGAGGAACCGGGTCCAGATCACCGCGGCCGGCACGGCGACGACCCCGGCGGCGATCATGAACACGCGCAGCGGCTCATACAGCGTGTACACGCGGAAGATCGACACCGCGTTGCGGCGCACGTAGGACCACATCGACGGGAACAGCCGCGACTCGCGCGTCTTGTGGTTGGTGCGGATCGGGACGTGGTCGACGGCGACCAGCACCTTGCCCGCCTGGATGATCGTCTCGAGCGTGTAGGTGAACTTCGAGACCACCTGCATCTGCAGCGCCGCCTCGCGGTTGTAGGCGCGGAAGCCGGAGGTGGTGTCGGGCACCGAGGTGCCCGACGCGCGCCGGACGACCGCGCTGCCGAGCCGCTGGAGGCGCTTCTTCAGCGGCGAGAAGTGCTCGATCGAGTCGGTCTGGCGGTCGCCGACGACCATGTCGGCCCGGCCCGCGAGGATCGGCTCGACGAGCTTGGGGATGTCGGGGCCGTAGTACTGGTTGTCGGCGTCGGTGTTGACGATCACGTCGGCGCCGAGCTTCAGGCAGGCGTCGAGGCCGGCCTGGAAGCCGGCCGCCAGGCCCTTGTTGTTGGTCAGGCGGACGACGTGGTCGACCCCGTGCGCGCGCGCCACCTCCACGGTCGCGTCGGTCGAGCCGTCGTCGATGATCAGCCACTCGACCTCGTCGATGCCGGCGATCTCGCGCGGAAGGTCCGCGAGGGTCGCGGGCAGCTGCTCGGCCTCGTTGAAGCAGGGGATCTGGATGATCAGCTTCATCTGGGAGGGGGAGGGTAGACGGAACGCTGGTCGAATAGGTGTGGATGGCCGGGTGGGGCTCTGCTAGCCTGCCCGGTCTTCGTCGCATCCTCTTCTGGACTGGAGCCGCCGAATGGACCTTCTCGCATATCTCGATCCCGGCAGCGGCAGCATGATCCTCCAGATCATCGCCGGTGGCCTGGCTGCCGTGGCCGTCACGGCGAAGCTTTACTGGAACCGCCTGCTCAAGCTCCTGCGCATCCGCAAGGACGACGAGGTCGCGCCTCCGTCCGAGCAGCGCCCGGCCGACTCCGCGTAGCGGCCCGTTCCCTACCATGAACCGCCGCCGCCGCTCACTCGGCGGCGCGCTAACCGCATGCATACCTCCACCGAGAATCCCTCGCCTGCCCCTGGGGCCGCCTCCGAGCCCGGCTCGTTCCGCGACCCCGAGAGCCGGATCTTCTACGCCGGCGGGGACGTCCTCCGCGCCCTCTCCGCCGATGGCCTCGCCGACTTCGAGGCGCTGCGCGCGACCAAGCTCTTCGAGCGCTTCCAGGCCGACGGCCGGCTCGTCCGCACCGAGCTGATCGAGGGGACCGGCGCGGTTCCCGCCGAGCTGCTGCCGACCGGCTGCGCCGGCGTCCTGCGCCACGAGCGGATCCCGTTCGTCTCCTACCCCTACGAGTGGACGTTCTCGATGCTCAAGGAGGCGGCGCTGCTCCAGCTCGACCTGACGCTGGCGGCGCTCGAGGAGGACATGATCCTCAAGGACTCGACGCCCTACAACGTTCAGTTCAGGGGCGCCAAGCCGGTGTTCGTCGATGTCGGCTCGTTCGAGCGGCTGCGCGACGGCGAGCCGTGGATCGGCTACCGCCAGTTCTGCATGCTCTACCTCTACCCGCTGCTGCTGCAGGCGGCCAAGGGGGTCGAGTTCCACCCCTGGCTGCGGGGCTCCATCAACGGCATCACCCCCGCCCAGATGCGCGGGATGGTGTCCTTCCGCGACCGCTTCCGGCGCGGCTTCTTCCTCAACGTCTTCATGCACGCCAAGCTCGAGGCGCGCCACGCCGACCGCGGCAAGGAGGTCAAGGCCGAGGTCAAGCAGGCCGGCTTCAAGAAGGAGCTGATCGTCGCCAACGTGCGGCGGATGCGCAAGCTCGTGCAGAGCCTGAAGTGGGATCCACCCGAGGGCGTCTGGGTCGCCTACGGGGAGCGCAACAGCTACTCCGACGAGGACGCCGAGCGCAAGGACGAGTTCGTGCGCGAGGTCGTGACCGCGCAGCGCTGGAATCTCACCTGGGATATCGGCGCCAACAACGGCCGCTACTCGCGGATCGCCGCCGAGGGGTCGCAGTCGGTGCTCGCCGTCGACGCCGACCAGGGTCCCGTCGAGCTGCTGCACCGCACCCTCCACGACGAGGGCGACGAGCAGATCCTGACGCTGACGATGAACCTCGCCGACCCGTCGCCGAGCCTCGGCTGGCGCGGGTTGGAGCGGCGCGACCTCGCCGCGCGCGGCAAGCCCGACCTCGTGCTCGCGCTGGCGCTGATCCACCACGTCACGATCGCCGCCAACGTGCCGGTCGCCGAGTTCGTCGCCTGGCTCGCCTCGCTCGGGACCTCGCTGGTGATCGAGTTCCCGACCCGCGAGGATCCGATGGTCAAGAAGCTGCTCGGCCCCAAGCGGGAGGGCCTGCACCCCGACTACGAGCGCGTCAACTTCGAGCGTGTGCTCGCGGACGCCTTCGACGTCGAGCGCCGCGAGCGGTCGAAGTCGGGCACTCGGCTGCTCTACTTCGCGCGCCCGAAGGGCGGCGGCAGCCCCGTCGACCTCACCGCCCCTGAGGCTTGATGGCCGACGGGGGCGCCGCAGCGAAGCCTCCCGCCGCCGAGGCGGGCGGGGACGAGGCCTCGGCGCCTTCCAGCGCCCGCGCCCCGCGACCGCTGTTGGCGTTCCTGCACCTGGCGGTGCTGTCGGCGTTCGCGCTCGCCCAGCCGCTGTTCAACCTGCTCTCCGACAACCCGGAGTTCTTCGCGGCGCGCGGTTCGACCCCGCTCGACATCATCGTCTTCGGCCTCCTGCTGGTGCTCGTCCCGCCGCTGCTGCTGCTCTCGATCGAGCTGGTGATCGGGATCGCCGGCGAGGGCGCACGGCGGATCGCCCACTTCGCGCTGATGGGCCTGTTGGCCGCCGTGATCTTCGTGCAGGTGCTCAAGGACGCCGTCGGCACCGCTGACGCGATCCTGATCGTCCTCGCGCTGGCGCTCGGGGCGGGCGCCGCAACCCTCTACGCGCGCGTCGAGCCGGTCCGCTCGTTCCTGACTGTCCTCAGCCCCGCGCCGCTGGTCTTCCTGGTGCTGTTCCTGTTCATCTCGCCGGTGTCGAAGATCACCCTCGCCGACGACGCCGCCGCGCAGTCGGTCGCCGGCGTCAAGCCGATTCCCGTCGTGATGGTCGTCTTCGACGAGTTCCCGGGCATCTCGCTGCTCGACAGCGACGGCGACGTCGATGCGCAGCGCTACCCGGGCTTCGCCGAGCTGGCGGCCGACGGAACCTGGTTCCCCAACGCCCACTCGATCTACGACTCGACGTCGAAGGCGGTGCCGGCGATCATGGACGGCAACTATCCGGAGAAGGGCCGGCTGCCGACCTCCTCCGAGCATCCCAACAGCATCTTCACGCTGCTGGGTCGCAGCCACCGGATGAACGTCTCCGAGGAGGCGACGACCGTCTGCCCGCGCGACCTCTGCGAGGACGAGCGCCTCGACGAGTCGTTCCTGAGCCGCCTCGGCTCGATGAGCGAGGACGTCGGGCTCGTCTACGCGCACGTCGTGGCGCCGCCTGAGATGGAGGCCGACCTGCCGTCGGTGTCGGAGACCTGGGGCGACTTCGGTGGCGGTGAGGGGGCCGAGGAGGTCGCCGACGAGGTCGTCGTCGACGACGGCGACGGCGACATCGAGAACGCCGCCGAGGGCAAGAAGGCGACGCTGGCGAACCTCAGGTCCGACCGCGGGGCGAAGTTCGAGGAGTGGATCGAGCGGATCCCGGGCGGGCGGCGCCCGACGCTCAACTTCAAGCACGTGCTGCTCCCGCACGTGCCGTGGAAGTACCTGCCGACCGGACAGGTCTACAACACCTCTCCCGGCGACCCGATTCCCGGCCTCTCGCGCCAGAGCTATCCGGACGCCAACCAGATCGACCAGCTGCAGCTGCGCCACCTGCTTCAGCTCGGCTACGCCGACCTCGAGACCCGCAAGTTGATCGCGCGGCTGAAGGAGCTCGGGATCTACGACCGCTCGCTGGTGATCGTGACCGCCGACCACGGCGTCCACTTCGAGCAGGGTGTCTTCGACCGCCGCCGGGCGAAGCCGGCGACGCTGGAGTCGATCGCCCCGGTGCCGCTGTTCGTCAAGCTGCCCCACCAGAAGCAGGGCGAGGTCGACCGGGCGATCATCGAGACGACCGACATCATGCCGACGATCGCCGATGTGCTCGGCGTCGATCCGCCGGAGCCGACGGACGGCGCCTCGGTCTTCAGCCGCGCGGTCCAGCATCGCGACGTGGTCAAGGTGCTGCCGCGTGACTTCTCCGACTGGATGCGTGTCGACGGCGACGAGTTCGCCGCCCGCAAGCAGGCGCTGATCGACGCCAAGGTCGAGAGGTTCGGCGACGGCCGCGAGGGCGCGGACCGCATCTACGCGGTCGGACCCAACGCCGAGCTGATCGGCCAGTCGGCCGAGTCGCTGACCGCTGCTGCGGGCGACAGCTCGATGACCGTCGAGCTGACCGATCCCGGCGCCTACGACGACGTCGACCCGGAGGGCGCCGTCGTCCCCGTCTGGCTGACCGGCACGGTCTCCGGCGCCGACGGCGACCGCCGCGACGTCGCGATCGCCGTCAACGGCACGATCGCCGCGGTCTCCAACACCTTCCGCCTCGCCGGCCGGGACAGCGACCTGATCGCCGCGATGCTCCCGCCCAGCGCCCTGCGCGCGGGCCGCAACGAGGTCCAGATCTACGAGGTCGATTCCTCCGGCGCCCTGCTGGCGATCGACGGCGGCTGACGGCCTAGAGGGGCCTACGGCGTCGGGTCGATGAAGCCGGTCCGCTCGCGCTCGCGCTCGAGCTTGCGCTCCAGGACGTCCTGGTCGTAGTAGGGGAGCTTGCCGCCGCCGGTCGCCTCGATCAGCTGGTCGTGCATCGCCTGGGCTCGACGGCGGTTGGCGCGGCTGGCGTCGTGGACGTCGTGCCACTCGCCGGGGTCGAGCGTGAGGTCGTAGAGCTTGCGGTTGCCGCCGAGGGTGTCGCCGAGCAACAGCCAGCGGTCGTCGCGGGCGAAGTAGCGGTTGAACATGCCCCCGTAGTGGAACGGCCGCTCCTCGACCGGGTCCTGTCCGGCGAGCAGGGGCGAGAGGTCGGCACCGTTCATCCACTCGGGCTCGGGGATGCCGAGCAGCGCGAGGATCGTCGGCGCGACGTCGTGGGTGGAGGCGAAGTAGTCGCTGGACTCCCCGGCGCGGCGGCCGTCGGGATGGATGATCGCGAACGGAACCTGGGCGAGCTCGGGGTGCAGCTCGCCGGGGATCTTGCCGAGCCAGCCGCGCTCGCCGAGCAGGACGCCGTGGTCGGCGAGCATCACGATCGCGGTGTTGTCGCCGAGGCCGAGCTCGTCGAAGCGGTCGAGGAAGGTTCCGAGCCATTTGTCGGTCATCGTCACCGACGCGGCGTAGCCGGCGTGCAGGCGGCGGCGCTCCTCGATCGAGAGGTCCTTCGCGGGCCCGTAGGCGATCGTGCCGATCTCGGGCCCCTCGTAGGCGGGGTCGCCGTACATGTCGATGAACTCCGGCGGGGCGGTCCAGGGCTCGTGGGGGTCGAAGCAGTCGACGACGAGCGCGAAGCGCTTGCCGCTGCGCGCGGCGTCGGCGAGCTCGTCGGAGGCGCGCATGAACACGCGCGCGGCGTCGCTCTTTGAGTCGTCGCGGCCGTATCCGGTGTTGGCGAGGTTCTTCTTCATCCCGACCGTGTAGCGCTCGGTGCCCTGGAGGTACTCGGGCAGCCAGCGGGCTACCTCCTCGTCGGTGACGGTCCCGGGGTCGTTGAGGGTTCCGGTGCGGCCCTTGATCGGGACGAAGACGTCGTAGCTCTCGCGGAAGGGCTTGAAGCTCTGGGTGAACCCGGTGTGCGGGTTGTCGGTCACCTGGTAGGTGCGGTAGCCGGCGTCGCGCAGCGCCGCCTCCATCGTCTTGGAGACGTCGCCGATCGGCTCCCAACCGGGGCTGATGCCGAGATCGGCGACGGGCTCGAAGTCGCGATAGGGAAAGATCCGCTGGCCGGTGAAGATCGACCGGCGCGCCGGCACGGTGACCAGCGCCTCGGGGAAGGCGCGGTTGAAGCGCAGGCCGCGGGCGAGCAGCCGGTCGAAGTTGGGCGTGTGCATCCGGGCGGCTCCGTAGGCGCCGAGGAAGTCGGGCCGCAGGCTGTCGATCACGATCAGGACGACGTTCTCGGGGTCGCCGCCGGCGCCGGCGTCGGCGCTCGACGCGCAGCCGCTGGCGGCGAGCGGCAGGGCCACACCCGCGCCGGCGACGCCGGCGGCCTGCAGCAGCCGGCGGCGGCTCAGCCGGAGGTCCCGGTCACTGCTCATTCAGACACTCCTCGATCTCGATCAGCGCCTGCTCGGGCAGGTCTCCGATGAAGAACAGGGCGGCGCCGACCTGCATGGCGCCCTCGGCGCGGCCCTCGAACTGGACCGCCTCGGCCTCCAGCGACGACTGGTAGAAGGCGATCCGCGCGTCCTCGTCGTCGACGATGTCGACGCCCTTGTCGCCCTCGGGCGAGACGTTGATCCCGTGGCGGTCGCGCAGGCAGGCGAGCGCGACACCGCGCTTGTCCTCGGCCTCGAGGTCGGCGACCGCCTGGGGCACCGGCGCGTTGCCGTCGGCGGGCGCGGCACCGGTCGAGCCGGTCGCCGGAACCTGCTTGCTCGAGGGAGGGCCGTCCTGGTCGCCGCAGCCGGTGGCAAGTGCGAGCGCGCAGAGCGCCGTGAGGAGGGTCGCGCGAGTCGTCATCGACGGGGCAGGGTAGTGAATTCGGAGGCGACGCCTGCTACCTTGACGCGTCTCGGCGGGGCCAGCGGGGCTCTGCCACGTGCCTGGCGGCGGCGTTCCCAGCCGTTTCGGACAGCGCATCGCGAGGACCGGCGACGGCGTGTGGCGAACAGTGCTCGATAGATGAACAAGCGTTTCGCCCTATTCCAGGTGGTGCTCTCGGTCATCGCGCTCGGCGCGGTGATCTGGTGGGCCTCCCACCAGGATCCGCCTGAGATCCCGTCCGGGACCGACGCGATCGCCTGGCTGGCGGGGGCGCTCGCGCTCTACGCGCTGGCGACCGTGGTCCGCGCCGAGCGGTGGCACGCGATCCTCAAGGAGACGGGGATCGCCGCCAAGCGCGCCGACTGCTACGGCCTGTCGGTCGTCGGCTACATGGGCAACAACGTCCTGCCCGCGCGCGCGGGGGAGGCGCTGAAGGTCGTCCTGCTCGACGGCCGCACCGGCGCCGGAAAGCGCAAGATCCTCGGCACCATCGTCGTCGAGCGGCTGCTCGACGTGGTCGCGTTGGTCACGATCTTCGTGTTGACCGTCTATCTGGTGCTCGAGGGCGACGTCGTCCCGACCGACGAGCCGCTGCTGATCGCCGGCATCGGCTTCGCGGCGCTCGCGCTGCTCGGCGTCTTCCTCTGGATGGTCCACCGCCGCGGCGGCCTGCACAAGATCCGCGCGATCCTGCGCCCGCTCGCCGACGCTCCGCGTGCGCTGAGCGCCCGCCAGGGGGCCGTGCTGTTGGCGGTCACGTTCCTGCTGTGGGCGATCGAGGCCGGCGTCTACCTCGCGGTCGCTCGCGCGATCGACCTCCAGATCAGCACCGCCGGCGCCCTCTATCTGGTCGCGCTGACCAACTTCGTGGCGGCGCTGCCGGCTGCGCCCGGCTCGATCGGGACCTTCGATGCCGCGGTCGCCTTCGGCGCCAGGGCGCTCGGCGCGTCAGGATCGGTCGCGGTGACCTACCTGCTCCTGCTCCGCTTCATCCTCTACGTGCCGATCACGATCGTCGGCCTGATCGTGCTGGTCGCCCGCTACGGCGGCTGGGCGCGGCTGCGCCAGGCAACCCACTTCGAGACGAGCAGCGCCTAGCCCCGTGGTCGAAGAACGCTCGTCACCGGTGCTCCCGGTGCTGATCGCCTGCCTGGCGCTGTCGGCGCTGAGCCTGCTGTTCCCGTCGGCCCCGACCTACGATCCGTGGGCCTGGATCATGTGGGGGCGGGAGATCCTCCAGCTCGATCTGGTCACGACCGGCGGGCCGTCCTGGAAGCCGCTGCCGGTGCTGTTCACGACGCCGTTCGCGGTCTTCGGCGACGACCTCGCGCCCTACCTCTGGCTGTGGATCGCCCGCGCCGGCGGCCTGTTGGCGATAGCGATGGCGTTCCGGCTCGCGCGGCGGCTGGTCGGCCCCGGCGTCGCGGGCTGGATCGCCGGCATCTTCGCCGCGGCCTTCCTGGCGACCACCTTCGAGTTCCTCCGCGACGCCGCGCTGGGCAACTCCGAGGCGCTGCTCGCGGCGCTGGTGCTATGGGCGGTCGAGCGCCACCTCGACGGCCGCCGCGACCACACGCTCTATCTCGGCTTCGCGGCCGCGCTGCTGCGTCCGGAGACCTGGCCGTTCCTCGGCCTCTACGGCATCTGGCTGTGGTTCAAGGACCCCGAGCTGCGGCTGCGGATGGCGATTCTCGCGGCGCTGATCCCGCTGCTCTGGTTCGGCCCGGAGCTGTGGGGATCCGGCGACGCCCTGCGCGCCTCCAACCGCGCCAACAACCCCAATCCGGGCAGCGCCGCGTTCGCCGCCCACCCGGGCCTCGAGGTGGTCGAGCGGTTCCACCAGCGGACAGTGTGGGCGCTGGAGGCGGCCGGCCTGATCGGCCTGCTGACCGCGGTCGTAGCGTGGATCCGCGGCCGCCGTCAGGGGGCGATCCTGGTGATTGCCGGGATCGGCTTGGCCTGGCTGGCGCTCGTCGCCGCGATGACCGAGGGCGGATACGCCGGCAACCAGCGCTACCTGATCGTCACCACGGCGGCGCTCTGCGTGGTCGCGGGAATCGGCGTCGCGCGTGTCTTCCAGGGCATCCAGCTGCTCGGCGAGCGTGTCGGGGGCAGCGCGCGCGCCGGTCTGGCGGCGGCGAGCGCGGTCTTCCTGGTCGGCCTGGTCGCCGGCTGGCCGGTGATCCGTGACAAGGCCGACAACGTCGACGCGACGCTCGACGAGCTGCGCTACGAGGCGAGCCTGTGGCACACCCTCGACGACGCGATCGACGCCGCCGGCGGCCGCGCGGCGCTGCTGTCGTGTGGCAGCGTCTACAGCGGGCCGTTCCAGACCCAGATGGTCGCCTACGAGATGGGCGTCCATGGCGTCGACGTGCGCGCGCTGGAGGGCACGCCCCCGCCCGGCGTCGCGTTCCGAACCCACACCATTCCGACCGGCCCGCTGGTGATCGCCGTCACTGATGCACGGTTCCGCGAGGCGCTCGCCGACGGCCGCTGGCAGATCTGGACGGCGCCACGCTCGGACTCGCTCGGCGACGCCTGTCCGGCCGCCGGTCCCGACGCCCCGCGCGTCGCCCCGACCGACTTGACCCCCGATCTGGCGTCCTCGCGCTGACTAGGCTTCTCGCGATGTCCACGGCCGCAGCCGACGCTCGCGTGCGCTCTCTGCCGCGCATTCCCCCGCGCCTCCAGGAGGTGGCGACCGGCCCGGTCGGCATCACGCTGCTCGTCGTCGGGCTGCTGGCGCTGTCGCTGTATCTGCGCACGCGCTCGCTGGGCGCGTCGCTGTGGATGGACGAGGGGCTGTCGATCGGCATCGCCAGCCAGCCGTTCTTCGACATTCCGGGCGTTCTGCGCCAGGATGGCTCGCCGCCGCTGTACTACATGCTGCTGCACGCCTGGATGCAGTTGATCGGCAACGGCCCGGCCGAGTCCCAGGGCCTGTCGGTCGCCGTCGCGCTGGTCGCGGTGCCGGGTGGGCTGTGGGCCGGCTGGACCCTGTTCGGCCGCCGCGCCGGGCTGATCTGCGCCGCGCTCGGCGCGGTCAACCCGTTCCTGACCGCCTACGCGCAGGAGACGCGGATGTACTCGCTGATGGTGGTCCTGAGCCTGCTGGCCACCGCCGCCTTCCTGCACGTCTACGTCTACCGCAACCGCCGCTATCTGCCGCTCTTCGTGGTCGTGCTGGCGGCCATGCTCTACACCCACAGCTGGGGGATCTTCGCGACGGCCGCCGCGGTGGTCACCTTCGCGCTGGTCTGGGTGACCTCCGACGACCGGCGCGGGCTGTTCAAGGACGGCGCGATCGGCTTCGGCGTCGCGTTCCTGCTCTACCTGCCGTGGATCCCGACGCTGCTCTTCCAGGCCGCGCACACCGGGGCGCCCTGGCTGAACTCGCCGCGCTTCGGCGTCGCGATCCAGGTCTCCAAGTCGCTGCTCGGCGGCGGCACCGCCACCGTCGCACTTCTGCTGGCGGCCGGATCGGGGATCGCGGCGGTGGTGCTCGGCCGCACGGCGGATCGCGAGCGCCGCGCCGTCTACACGCTTGCCTCGCTGATCTTCTTCACGCTGGCGATCGCCTGGCTGTTCTCGCAGTTCTCGCCGGCCTGGACGACCCGCTACCTCGGTGTCGTGCTCGGCCCGCTGCTGCTGTTGGCGGCGCTCGGGCTGGCCCGCGCGGGCAAGCTCGGCCTGGCGGCCTTTGCGATCGTCTTCTGCGTCTGGGGGATCACCAAGGCCGGCGGTCTGGAGAACAAGTCCAACGCCGCTGATCTCGCCGCCTCGATGCAGGGCCGCCTCCAGCCGGGCGACCTCGTCGTGACCCTGCAGCCCGAGCAGGCGCCGCTGATGCACTACCACCTGCCGGGCGGCCTCCAGGACGACCTCGTCGAGGCCACGCAGCTTGGCGAGGTGGAGACCAAGGGGGTGATGGACTGGCGCGACGTCCAGGACCGTCTCGTGGCGGCGACTCCACAGGAGAATCTGGACCCGCTGCTTGATAGCCTGCCCGTCGGGCAGCGAGTGCTGCTCGTCTACCCGGTCACGACGAACATCGGCGATTGGGATGCGCCGTGGACCGAGACGGTCCGTCGCAGGGCGGCGCAGTGGGGACGGGCGCTCGAGCTGGACGACCGCTTCGAGTTCGACGGCGCGGCTCCGCCCTTCTATCGGCGGTCCGGCCGGATAGGGGTACGGGGCGCCATCTACACCAAGACCTCCGAGTAAGCGAGCGAGAGAGCGATGAGCGAGAGCCCGACCAATACAAGCCAGACCACCGATACGGCCGCGGCCGGTCTGCGCGACACGCCCACGCTGATTCTCGGCGGCGGCCCGGCGGGCCTGACGGCGGGCTATCTGCTGGCCAAGCAGGGGTTGCCGGTGATCGTCTTCGAGGCTGAGGATCAGGTCGGCGGGATCGCCAAGACCGAGGTCCGTGAGGGGCCGGGCGGCGAGTACCGCTTCGACCTCGGCGGCCACCGCTTCTTCACGAAGGTCCAGGAGGTCGACGACCTCTGGCACGAGATCATGCGCGAGGAGTTCCTCCTGCGTCCCCGGATGTCGCGGATCTACTGGAACAAGAAGTTCCTCGACTACCCGCTGCGCGGCCCCGACGTCGTCAAGAAGCTCGGCCCGGTCGAGCTGGGGCGCTGCATGCTGTCCTACGCCTGGGCTCAGATCAAGCCCAAGGGCCGTGAGGACACCTTCGAGCAGTGGGTCTCCAACCGGTTCGGCAAGCGCCTGTTCGATCTCTTCTTCAAGTCCTACACCGAGAAGGTGTGGGGCGTGCCGACCTCGGAGATCCGCGCCGAGTGGGCCGCTCAGCGGATCAAGGGCCTGTCCTTCTTCAGCGCCGCCAAGGCCGCCTTCTTCGGCAACAAGGGCAACGAGATCAAGACGCTGATCGGCGAGTTCAACTACCCCCGCTACGGCCCCGGCCAGATGTGGGAGACGATGACCGACGACATCCGCAACCTGGGCGGCCAGGTGCTGATGAACACCGCGGTCGAGAAGCTCGTCTTCGACGGCAACAGGGTCGTCAAGGTGATCGCCGGCGGCAAGGAGTACGAGGCCCGCAACGTCGTCAGCTCGCTGCCGCTGCGCAACGTCGTCGGAATGTCCGAGCCGGCGCCCAAGCCGGAGGTCATCGCCGCCGCCAAGGGCCTGCGCTACCGCGACTTCCTGACGGTCTCGCTGGTGCTCGACGGGGAGGACCTCTTCCCCGACAACTGGATCTACATCCACGAGCCCGACGTCGAGGTGGGGCGGATCCAGAACTTCCGCTCCTGGAGCCCGTGGATGGTGCCGGACCCGTCGAAGGCCTGCATCGGCATGGAGTACTTCTGCTTCGCCGGCGACGAGCTGTGGGAGACCGACGACGACGAGCTCGTCCAGCTCGGCATGCGCGAGCTCGAGAAGCTCGGGCTCGCGACCCCCGACAAGCTCGAGTTCGGCTTCGCGACCCGCGTCCCGAAGGCCTACCCGATGTACGACATGGACTACGGCGAGCGGATCGTCGAGATCCGCGGCTTCCTCGACGGAATCGCGAACCTCCAGCAGGTCGGGCGCAACGGGCTGCACCGCTACAACAACTCCGACCACTCGATGCTCACCGCGATGCGCGCGGTCGACAACCTCGTGCTCGGGACCGACCACGATCTGTGGGCCGTCAACGCCGAGTCGGTGTACCACGAGGAGGAGCGCCAGGACGAGCAGCAGCCCTACATCAAGGCGCCCGACACCCAGGCGCAGCAGGAGGAGCTGATCAAGTAGCCGGTTTGACGGCCGCAACCTAAAGCGCTCGCGTCGGTTGTCGATACCGATGAGAGTGCGACTCCTCCAGACGACGACGGCGATCGCGGCGGCCCTGGCCGTCGCGGCCCTGTCCACCGCCACCGCCTCCGGCCAGACCGTCGACCCGCGAGGGGTCGATGCAGCATCGCCGAACCCGCTCGTCGGGCTCGAGTGGTTCGTCGACAAGACCTGGGCGCCCCAGTACGACCAGTACGCCAAGTACCGCCGTCGCGGCGAGAACGGCAAGGCGGCGCTGCTCGCCAGGATCGCGCTGCAGCCGCAGTTCAAGTGGTTCGGCCGCTGGAACGAGGACGACAAGGGCGGTACCTTCGGCGCGGCGCGCAACTACGTCGAGCGCGTGCAGAGCGAGCAGCCCGGCTCGGTCGCCCAGATCGTCGTGATGCGCCATCAGGGCAAGGCCTGCCACCGCCGCTACATGGCCGGTGGGACCGCCGAGGACGAGCGCACCAAGCGGTTCTACGACCGCTTCGCCGCCGGTATCGGCGACGCGCGCGTGGTGATCGGCTTCGAGCCCGACTCGCTCGGCACCGTCGACTGCCTCGCGCCGAGCCGGCGCAAGGCCCGTCTCGACACCCTCCGCTACGGCGTCGACGTCTTCTCCAAGCTGCCCAACGCGACCGTCTACATCGAGGCGGGCGCCTCGGACTGGGAGCCCGCGGCGCGCACCGCCAAGCAGCTGCGCTACCTCGGCGTCCACAAGGTCCGCGGGTTCATGCTCAACGTGACCCACAAGGATTGGACGGTCGCCAACGTTCGCCACGGGGCCGAGATATCGCGCCTGACCGGCGGCCGGCACTTCATCGTCAACACCTCCGAGAACGGCCGCGGGGCGCTGCACTACCGCCGCTGGATCAGTCGCGAGAACCCGAAGAAGTGGCGCCGGGTCAACATCTGGTGTCACGCCGGCAAGCGCGGACTCGGTCCGGCGCCGACCACCGACACGGTCCGGCCCGACATCGTCGACGCCTACCTCTTCATCAATCGGCCCGGCTATTCGGCCGGCTCCTGCAACGGCGGGCCGCTGCCGATCGGCTCGTGGTGGGCGGACCGCGCGCTCGAGCTGGCGCGCAACCAGACCAACTGGATCCGTTCGCCCAAGGGCCACCAATTCGGCTGGCCGAAGGGCAAGTACACGATCCGCCAGCTGGCCGGCGATCAGTACATCCCGTAGCCGCTGCCCATCTGCGTGGCGGCGCAGACCCGCCCCCAGCCACGGCAGGGCCCGCCAGGGAGCTGCTACCCGGCCGTCAGCCCCAACTCCCGCTCCAGCAGCGCGATCGAGCGCTCGAGCTGGGCGTCGGTGGCGTCGTTGACCGAGCGGATGCCGAGGGCGCGGTTGATGCGGGCGTTGACGGCCCGGTGCTCCTCGCCACGGATCCGGGCGGCCTCCGCCACGAGTTGGGAGCGGCGGTCGCGCAGGCGGCGGCGGCGGAGGAAGGCGGGCTCGGGCTCGGCCGCGGTCGTGGGGCCGGGCTCCTCGTCGGGCTCGCCGGGCGCGGTGGTCGTCGCCAGGTCCGGGCTCGACTCGTCGGCGAACAGGTGCAGCGCGTCGCCGGGGCGGGTGGTGGAGAGGATCACGTCGTCGAGGCGGGCGTTGGAGGAGAGCGCGACGAAGCCGTCGGTCGATGGCGCCGAGCGCTCGACCGGCTCGTCGCGCTCCTCGAGCGCGGGGTCGAGGGCCAGCGCGTGGCGGCGCTCCTCCTCGATCGCCGCCGCGAGCCGCTTGAGCTGCTGGTCGGCGGGCAGCAGCAGGAAGCTCATCTGGCGGCTCGGCGCCGGCGTGCGGCGCACGAAGCGGCCGACGACCTGGCGGAAGAACAGCTCGGTGCGGGCCGCGGTCGCATAGACCCCGACCCGCAGGCGCGGGATGTCGACGCCCTCGGACACCATCAGCACCGAGACCAGCCAGCGCTGTGAGCCGCGCGCGAACCGTTCGATCGCCGCTGAGGCGCCCGGGTCGTCGGAGGTGACGATCGCGGGCGGCTCGCCGGAGATCGCGCCGAGCCGTGCCGCCAGCCGCCGCGCGTGCTCCTTGTCGGCGGCGACGACCAGCCCGCCGGCGTCGGCGTGGCCGCTCGCGCGGCAGTCGGCCAGGCGGGCGTCGGCGTCGCGCAGCACCTCGCCGATCCAGTCGCCGTCGGGATCGAGCGCCGTCCGCAGCCGCCTGGCGGCCTCCTGGCGGGGCAGCACGACGTCGAAGTCGAACCGGCGCGTCTCGCCGCCGGAGACCCACTCCATCTCGCCGCCGTAGGTCAGGAAGGTGATCGGCCGGCAGACGCCGTCGACGAGCGCGTCGGTGTAGGAGTAGGAGAAGTCGGCGCTGCTGAGCCCGTCGTCGTCGTAGCTGACCCAGGGGATCGCCGTGTTGTCGGAGCGAAACGGCGTGCCGGACAGCAGCAGCCGGCAGCCGGCGGCGCTGAAGGCCTCCTCGGCGCTCTGGCCCCAGGCTGCCAGCTCGCCCATGTGGTGGGGCTCGTCGGCGATCAGCAGCGTCCGCCGCGCCGCGGTCGCCCGGCGGTGGACCGCGGCGCCCGCCGCGATCGTCTGGTAGGTGAGCGCCACGCCGTGGCGGTCGCGCGGCTCGGGACCCTCGGAGTTCGGCCGGTTGGGCTCCAGGTCGATCCCGTAGCGGGCCGCGTCGGACGCCCACTGGCGGCAGATGTGGGTGGTCGGCGCGGCGATCGCGACCCGTCCGACCAGGCCGCGGCGCAGCAGCTCGTGGGCGACCCGCAGCCCGAAGGTCGTCTTGCCGGCGGCGGGGGTCGCCGAAGCGAGGAAGCTGCCTTCGGGCTCGCCGAGCAGCAGGTCGAGCGCCTCCGCCTGCCAGGCGCGCAGCGGACGGTCGGCGGGCCAGGCGGGGAGCGGGCGGGCGAGCGAGCGGAGCGGCGGGGAGGACATCGGGGCGGGGCACGATAGGCATTGCCCAAGACGCGATGCGCCATAGTGGATGGTCGGACCGCTGCTACATTCGGCGCCCGCCCGACCCGCTTGCCCCGCATGCCCCCGAGTACCGTCACCGATCAGGATGTACGCCACCTCCGGCGCGCCCTCGAGCTGGCGTTGCGCGGACGTGGCAGCACCAGCCCGAACCCGCTCGTCGGCGCCGTCGTCGTCAAGGACGGCCGCGCGATCGGCGAGGGCTTCCACGTTCGGGCGGGGGAGGCTCACGCCGAGCGGGCCGCGCTCGAAGCCTGCGTCGAGGATCCGGCCGGCGCGACGCTCTACGTCTCGCTCGAGCCCTGCTGCCACGAGGGGCGCACCCCGCCCTGCACCGAGGCGATCGTCGCCGCCGGGATCGGTCGTGTCGTGGTCGGCTCCGATGACCCGACCGCAAAGGCGTCCGGCCGCGGACTCGGGATCCTGCGCGACGAGGGGATCGCCGTCGACCTGCTCGACGACGGCGAGCTGGGGCGCGCCGCCCGGCTGATCAACCAGCCGTTTCGCAAGCACGCCCGCACCGGTCGGCCGCTGGTCCTGTTCAAGTCGGCGATGACCCTCGACGGCAAGGTGGCCACCCGCAACGGCGACTCGCAGTGGATCTCGGGCGAGGCGAGCCGAGCCCGCGCGCACCGCTGGCGGGCCGACTGCGACGCGGTCGCCGTCGGCATCCACACCGCCACCCTCGACGACCCGCTGCTGACGGCCCGCATCGAGGGCGTCGCCCGCCAGCCGCGCCGCGTCGTCTTCGACTCCGAGGCGAGCCTCCCGCTCGACTCCAAGCTCGTCCGCAGCGTCCACGAGGTCCCGGTGATCCTCGTCTGCTCGCGGGCCGCCCAGCGCGCCCGCACCGAGGCGCTGCGCAACGCCGGCGTCGAGGTGATCGTGACGACCGGGGAGAACGAGGCCGCCCGCGTCCGCACCGCGCTCGACGAGCTCGGTGCGCGCGACGTCCAGTCGCTGCTGCTCGAGGGCGGCCCGCACCTCGCCGGGGTCTTCCTCGAGGCCGGCGAGATCGACGAGGCGCGGATGTTCGTCGCGCCGCTGCTGATCGGCGGGCGCGAGGCGCGCGCGGCGATCGAGGGGGAGGGCATCGAGCGGATCGCCGACGCCGTGCGCGCCGCCGAAGTCGACGTCGAGCGGATCGACGACGACGTGCTGATCACCGCCAGGATCAGGGAGTGGTGAGCGGCTGATGTTCACCGGGCTGGTCGAGGCCACCGGGCGCGTCGCCGCCGTCGACGGCGACGGCGACGGGGCACGGATCGCCGTCGAGACCGATCTCGCCGCCGAGCTGTCCGAGGGCGACTCGGTCGCGGTCAACGGCGTCTGCCTGACCGCGCGCGAGATCGGCGCCGAGCGGTTCGTCGCCGACGTGATGGCCGAGACCCTGCGCCGCTCCTCGCTCGGGCCGCTGACCGCCGGCGATGCCGTCAACCTCGAGCTGCCCGTCCGCGCCGGCGGCCGCCTCGGCGGCCACGTCGTACAGGGTCACGTCGACGGCGTCGGCGAGGTCGCCGCGGTCGCCGACGAGGGGTTCGCGCGGATCGTGCGCGTCGCCGTCGGCCCCGAGCTGCTGCGCTACGTCGTCGAGAAGGGATCGATCGCGATCGACGGTGTCTCGCTCACCGTCGCGGCGGTCGACGACGCCTGGCTCGAGGTCTCGCTGATCCCCGAGACGCTCGAGCGGACCACGCTTGGCGAGCTCGAGCCCGGGCGGACAGTCAACCTCGAGGTCGACGTGCTGGCAAAGTATGTGGAGAAGCTCGTCGATCGCACCACGGAGGCCGGATGAACAGCGTCCAGTTCAGCACCATCGAGGAGGCCCTAGACGACATCAGGGCCGGGAAGATGGTGGTCGTCGTCGACGCGGAGGACCGCGAGAACGAGGGCGATCTCGTGCTCGCCGCCCAGTTCGCGACGCCGGAAGGCATCAACTTCATGGCCAAGGAGGGCCGCGGCCTGATCTGCCTCGCGCTGACCCCCGACCGCTGCGACGAGCTCGGCCTCGACCTGTTGCCGGCCAAGAACGAGTCCGATCTCGGCACCGCGTTCACCACGACGATCGAGGCCCGCGACGGCGTCACGACCGGCATCTCCGCCGACGACCGGGCCCGCACGATCCAGGTGGCCGTCGACCCGTCCAGCCGGCCTGACGACCTCGTCCAGCCGGGCCACATGTTCCCGTTGAAGTCCAAGCCGGGTGGCGTGCTCGAGCGGACGGGCCACACCGAGGCCTCGGTCGACCTCGCCCGTCTCGCCGGGCTCAACCCGGCGGGCGTGATCTGCGAGATCCTCAACGACGACGGCACGATGGCCCGCGTGCCCGACCTCGCCAGCTACTGCGAGCGCCACGAGCTCAAGCTGATCACGATCGCCGACCTGATCGCCTACCGGCGCCGCCACGACAAGCTCGTCGAGCGGGTCGTCGAGACGGCGCTGCCGACCGCCTTCGGCGAGTTCCGGGCGGTCGGCTTCCGCTCGCTGGTCGACGACAAGCACCACGTCGCGATGGTCAAGGGCGACGTCGACGGCGTCGAGGACGTCCTCGTCCGCGTCCACTCCGAGTGCCTGACCGGCGACGTGTTCCACTCGCTGCGCTGCGACTGCGGCCAGCAGCTCGAGGACGCGCTCGCGCGAATCGAGGAGGAGGGGCGCGGCGTGCTGCTCTACCTCTCCCAGGAGGGGCGTGGCATCGGCCTGCTCAACAAGCTGCGCGCCTACCGGCTGCAGGAGCAGGGCCGCGACACCGTCGAGGCCAACCTCGAGCTCGGGCTGCCGGCGGACCTGCGCGACTACGGCATCGGCGCCCAGATCCTCGTCGACCTCGGCCTCGGCTCGATCCGGCTGCTGACCAACAACCCGAAGAAGATCGTCGGGCTCGAGGGCTATGGCCTGCGGGTCTCCGACCAGATCCCGATCCAGCACGCCCCCAACCCGCACAACGCCGAGTACCTGCGCACCAAGGCCAGCAAGCTCGGCCACATGCTCCACCACCAGGGGCTCGCCCTCGACGAGGAGATGATCGCCGAGGAGCACCGCCAAGACCACGCGAGCGGGGCCCGTGGCGGCGAGTCCAAAGCCGATGGCTGACCGCTGGGCGATCGCCGTCGGGCGCTTCTACGGAGAGCTGGCGGAGCGGCTGCTCGACGGCGCCCAGCGCGTCTTCGCCGAGACCGGGCTCGACGTCGACGTCCACGACGTGCCCGGCGCCTTCGAGCTGCCGCTCGCCGCGCGCTACTGCGCCGACTCGGGTCGCTACGCCGGCGTCGCCTGCCTCGGCGCGGTGATCCGCGGCGAGACCGACCACTACGACTTCGTCTGCTCGGAGACCGCCGCCGGCATCGCGCGGGTGTCGCTCGACAGCGGCGTCCCCTGCTCGTTCGGGGTGCTCACCGTCGAGAACATGGACCAGGCGCTGGCGCGCACCGGGGGCGGCAAGCGCCACCAGGGCGAGGACGCGGCGCGGGCCGTCGTGCGGATGGCCGAGCTGCGCTCCCAGCTGTCCGCAGGCGCGTGACGCGCCGACCCTGTACCCTTCCGCGCCGTGCCTAAGGTCTGTTACTCATGCGGCAAGGGCCCTGCCTTCGGACAGAGCCGCAGCCACTCGATGGTCGCCACCAAGCGTCGCTTCAACCCGAACCTCCAGAAGGTTCGGATCGACGTCGGCGGCAGTCCGTCGCGCGAGTACGTGTGCACTCGCTGCCTCAAAGCCGGCAAAGTAATCAAAGCCGCTTGACGAAACTCCGCCGGCCGGCGGTGTAGAACACGTCTGTGGCAGATGAGAGTCTGATCCGGTTCCGCCGGGTCGTGGCGGCGGCGCTCTCCGAGCTGGAGAGCCGGCGGGGGGAGGTCAACGACCTCAACGTGTTCCCGGTCGCCGACGGCGACACCGGCGACAACATGGCGATGACGATGCGCGCCGTGATGGAGGAGCTCAACGTCCTCAACGGGCGGCCGCTGGACGCCGTCGGCCGCGAGGAGGTCGTCTCCGCCGTCGCCCAGGCGGCGCTGCTCGGCGCGCGCGGCAACAGCGGCGTGATCCTCTCCCAGATCGTCCGCGGCGCCGCCGAGGAGCTCGCCTCGCGGCCCGGCGAGCTGGTCGATCCCGTGCTGATCGCCGCCGCCTTCGCGCGCGCCGCCGACGCCGCCTACGCCTCGGTGCGCAACCCGGCCGAGGGGACGATGCTCAGCGCCGTTCGGGCGATGGCCCACCGGGTTGCCCACGACATCGCGCACATGGATAGCCAGCGGCTCGGACCGGATGCGACGCCGGAGGAGCAGGACGCGCTGATCGCCGACGTGCTCGAGGGAGCGCTCCAAGCGGCCCAGGAAGCCGTCGAGAAGGGGCCCGATCAGCTCGCCGTGCTCAAGGAGGCCGGCGTCGTCGACGCCGGCGCCTACGGGCTCACCGTGATCGTCGCCGGTGTCGTCGCCGCGCTGCGCGGCCGCGACCAGATCGAGCTCGCCCACCAGGCCGCGGCGCCCGCCGTCCACGCCACCCAGCACGAGTCCTCGACCTACCGCTACTGCACCAACTTCGCTGTCACCGGCGCCGACCTCGATCCCCCGGCGTTCGTGCCCGCGCTCGAGCGACTTGGGGACAGCGTGCTCGTCGTCGGCGACCGCGACGCCCTCCGCGTCCACGTCCACACCGACCATCCCGACGCCGCGACGGCGGTCTTCGACGGCCACGGCGAGGTCTCGCGGCTCGAGGCCTCCGACATGCGCGAGCAGGTCGCCGAGCGCAACGCCCGCCTCGCCGAGCGGCCACAGGCGGCGTGCGCCGCGGTCGCTGTCGCGACCGGCCCCGGCGTCGTCGCGCTCTACGAGCAGCTGGGTGTCGAGGTGGTCGACGGTGGGGCGACCCTCAACCCGTCCACCGCCGAGCTGCTCGCCGCCATCGAGGCCGCGGCGGGCGCCGAGGTGGTGCTGCTGCCCAACAGCTCGAACGTGATCCTGGCGGCCACCGAGGCCGCCAAGCTCGCCGAGCGCGCCGTCCACGTCGTGCCGACCCGTTCGCCGCAGGAGGGTCTCGCGGCGCTGCTCGCGTTCGATCCGGCGCTCGGCGCCGCCGCCAACGTCGCGGCCGTCGAGGAGGCGCGCGCCGCGCTGCGCGTCGGCGGAGTCGCCGAAGCCGCCCGCGACGACCCCGACGGCCGCTTCGCGGTCGGCGACGCGGTCGGCTACCGCGGCGACGACCTCGTCGCCTGGGGCGATCCCGCCGCCGTGCTCGCCGCCACCGTCGCCGAGCTGGCCGACGGCGCGGAGCTGGTCACCTGCATCGCCGGCGCCGGCGCCCCGCTCGACGGCGACGCCGTCGCCGCGGCCGTTCCCGACGGCGTCGAGCTCGAGCACCACCACGGTGGCCAGCCCGCCTGGTGGTGGCTGATCTGCGCCGAGTGACCCCGGCGTGCGGGTCTTCGGCGGCAACGAGGAGCTGACCGCCGAGCGGCTCCGGGCGGCGACGGTCCGGTCTTTCCCGCGGCCGAGCCGGCTCGCGGCGAAGGTCAAAGCGTCCGAACAGGCGGCGAAGGGCCTCGCGGTCCTCGGAATCGAGACCCACGCCGACCTGCTCGAGCACTTCCCCCACAGCCACCGCGACCGGCGCGAGGTCCGCGCGCTCGGCAGCCTCGCGGTCGGGGAGGAGGCGACCGTCGCGGTCACCGTCCGCGAGGTCCGCATCCGGCCGCTGCGCAACCGTCGCCGCAAGAAGGTCGAGGCCAAGGTCTTCGACGACACCGCACCCGCCGTCGCCGTCTGGTGGAACCAGCCGTGGCTCGCCCGCCGCCTGCCACCGGGCACCGCCGTGCTGCTGCACGGCCGCCGCAAGGCCCGCAACGAGTTCTGGGTCGACGAGTACGAGCCACTCGGCCAGGGGGCCGCGCCGGTCCACACGGTCGGCCTCGTCCCCGTCCATCCGGCGACCCACGCGCTCTCCGCCGGCGCGCTGCGCCAGCTCGTCTGGGACGACTACCCGCTGATCCGCCACGTCGTCGAGCCGCTGCCGGCCGCGCTGCGCGTCGCCGAAGCGCTCTGCGACCGGCCGGCCGCGGTCGCCGCCGTCCACTTCCCCGACGGCCCCGACGACGCCGCCGGCGCCCGCCGTCGGCTCGCCTTCGAGGAGCTGTTCCTGCTCCAGCTCGCGGTCACCGGACGGCGCCGCGCCCGCCGCGAGGGCCGCCGCGCCGCGCCGCTGGCCCCCACCGGTGAGCTTGTCGCGCCGTGGCTTCAGGCGCTCCCGTTCACGCTCACCGCCGACCAGCGGCGCGCCTGCGAGGAGATCGACGCCGACCTCGCCCGCGACAGGCCGATGCAGCGGCTGTTGATGGGGGAGGTCGGCAGCGGCAAGACCGCCGTCGCGCTGCACGCCATGCTGCGCGCCGCCGAGAACGGTCGCCAGGCGGCGCTGATGGCGCCGACCGAGACGCTCGCCGAGCAGCACCTCGCGACGATCGACGCGCTGCTCGGCGGGACCGTCGCGGTCGAGCTGCTGACCGGCTCGACGCCCGCCGCCCGCCGCCGCGAGCTGCTCGGTCGGCTCGCCTCCGGCCAGCTCGGCCTCGTCGTCGGCACCCACGCGCTGATCGAGGACACCGTCGAGTTCTCGGCGCTCGGCCTGTGCGTCGTCGACGAGCAGCACCGCTTCGGCGTGCGCCAGCGCGCCGCGCTCGACGCCAAGGCGCCCGGTGAGCTGGCGCCGCACGTCCTCCACATGACCGCGACCCCGATCCCGCGCACGCTTGCGCTGACCGCCTACGGCGACCTCGACGCGACCGTCCTGCGCGAGCTGCCCGCCGGGCGCAAGCCGGTCGAGACCTTCGTCGTCGACGGCGCCCGGGCGCGCGCCCGCGCCTACGAGCGGATCCGCGAGGAGATCGCCGCCGGCCGCCAGTGCTTCGTCGTCTGCCCGCTGGTCGAGGAATCCGAGGCCCTACAGGCCAAGGCCGCGACCGTCGAGGCCGAGCGGCTCGCGGCGACCGAGTTCCGCGACCACCGCGTCGCGCTGATCCACGGCCAGATGAGCACGACCGCCAAGCAGGAGGCGATGCGCTCGTTCGCCGCCGGCGACGCCGACGTCCTCGTCGCCACCAGCGTCATCGAGGTCGGCATCGACGTGCCCAACGCGACCGTCATCCTGGTCGAGGCCGCCGAGCGCTACGGCCTCTCTCAACTGCACCAGCTGCGTGGCCGGGTCGGCCGCGGCGGGCACCCCTCGCTGTGCATCCTGCTCGGCGACGCCAAGCTGCCGCGGCTGAAGGCGCTCGCCGCCGAGCGCGACGGCTTCCGGCTCGCCGAGATCGACCTCGACCTGCGCGGCGCGGGGGAGGTGCTCGGCACCCGCCAGTCGGGTCTGCCGGAGTTCCGCGTCGCGACGCTCCCCGACGACCAGGAGCTGCTCGAACGGGCGCGCGCCCGCGCCGCCGAGCTGCTCGACGCCGATCCGCGGCTCGAGCTGCCCGAGAACGGCCTGCTGCGCGCCGCGGTGATCGACCGCTTCGGCTCCGACCTCGACCCGATCCCCGCATGAGGATCGTCGCCGGCGAGCACGGGGGACGGCGGCTCGTCGCGCCCGCCGGGACCGCCACCAGGCCGACCGCCGACCGTGTCCGCGAGGCCCTCTTCTCGATGCTCGGCGACGCCGTCGCCGGCTCCCGGGTGCTCGACCTCTACGCCGGATCGGGTGCGCTGGGCATCGAGGCGCTGTCGCGCGGGGCGGCCACCGCGGAGTTCGTCGACAGTGCGCGCCCGGCGGTCGCGGCGATCGGGCGCAACCTCTCGACGCTCGGCCTCGAGGCCCCCGTGCGCCGCCGCGACGCGCTCGCCCAGCTCGTCGACGCCGCAGCCGCGGGACGCACCTACGACCTCGTGTTCGCCGACCCTCCGTATGATTGCGCAGGTCCGGTCGGCGCTCGCCTCGCGGAGCTGCTGCCGGCAATCCTCGAAGAAGGTTCTCTGATCGTCACCGAGTCGAACAAGCGCGACCCGCTCCTGCTGCCGTTCCCGCTGCTGCGCGAACGCGCGTACGGCAACACGCGGATCGCGATCCACCGCCATGTCTGAGCGCACCAGCGGCACCGCAGTCTGCCCCGGGTCCTACGACCCCGTCACGCTCGGCCACATCGACATCATCACCCGTGCCTCCCAGGTCTTCGACCGCGTCGTCGTCGGCGTCGTCAACCAGCCGGTGCGCAAGCAGAAGACCGTCTTCACGGCCGAGCAGCGGGTCGCGTTCATCAGCGCCGAAGTGGCCTCGCTGGGCAACGTCGAAGTCAAGGCCTTCGACAACCTGCTCGTCGAGTTCGCGCGCGAGAACGGCGCCCGGGCGATCGTCAAGGGGCTGCGCGCGATCTCCGACTTCGAGTACGAGTTCGAGATGAACCAGCTCAACCGCAAGATGGCGCCCGACATCGAGAGCACCTACCTGATGGCCGCCCCCCAATACAGCTTCCTCAGCTCCAGCGGCGTCAAGGAGCTCGCCATGTTCGGGGGCGATCTCACCGGCCTGGTCCCCGCACCGGTAGCCTCCCGCTTGAAGGAAGCGCTGGAGCGCTGACGAAACTGAGGTCTACCTATGGACGTCTTGGTACTCATCGACAAGCTGGACGACACCGTCCACAACGCCAAGCCGGTGCCGCTGACCGACCAGGTGCGCGTCGACAAAGAGGAGATCTACGACATCCTCGACCAGATGCGCGCGACGATCCCCGAGGAGATCAAGCAGGCGCGCTGGATCGTCAAGGAGCGTCAGGAGATGCTCGCCGAGGCCAAGCGCGAGGCCGAGCGAGTCGTCAAGGAGGCCCGTGAGGAGCAGGCCCAGCTGATCTCCAACGAGGAGATCGTCAAGCAGGCCGAGCGCCAAGCCGAGGAGATCATCGAGGACGCCCGCGCTCGCGAGCGCGAGATCCGCCTCGGCGCAGAGGACTACGCCGACGACATCCTCAACACCCTCGAGGTCAACCTCGAGAAGTTCATCGCCGCCGTCCAGCGCGGGCGCGATCGGCTACAAGGCCGCGAGGAGGCCGAGGTCTCCTGACCACTCGCTAGGGTCGATGCCATGGCCCAGCGAGTGGAGAAGTTCGATGTGGGGACCCTCGGGCTGGCGTCCGGGGAGGGCCGGGCGCTCGATGTCGATGTGCCCGTCGAGGAGCTGAGCTTCGGCGGTGAGCGCTACGCGGCCGGCGGGGACGCGCAGGCCCGCCTCGACGTCTCCCACACCACCACCGGCTACGCGCTGCGGCTGCGCTTCGACATCGACCTGCACGGGCCCTGCACCCGCTGCCTCGAGGACGCCGACGCCCTCGTCGAGGTCGACGCGCGCGAGATCGACCAGCCCGGCGGTGACGACGAGCTGCGGTCGCCCTACATGGACGACGGGGTCGTGGACCTGCGTGCCTGGGCCCGCGACGCGCTGGCGCTGACGCTGCCCGCCCAGATCCTCTGCGCCGAGGACTGCCGCGGCCTGTGCCCCCGCTGCGGCGCCGACCTCAACGCAGAGCCCGATCACGCCCACGAGCCCGAGATCGACCCCCGCTGGGCGAAGCTCTCCGAGTTGAAGCTCGACTGAGCGCGACACTCTGTACACTGCACCGGCTCATGGCCGTCCCGAAGCAACGACAGTCTCACTCGCGCACCAACAAGCGCCGCTCGCAGCACAAGATCGTGCCGCCGAGCCTGTCGACGTGCCCGCGCTGCGGCGCCCCGCGCCTGCCGCACCGCGTTTGCGGTGAGTGCGGCACCTACGCCGGCCGCCAGGTCGTCGTCCAGGCGCCCGACAGCGACGACGAGTAGCCCGCTCGCGGTGATCGCGGTCGACGCCAACGGCGCCGACGCGGGGCCGGAGGCCGTCGCAGCGGGCGCCCGCGCCAGCGGCGAACGGGTGCTGCTGTTCGGTCCCGCCGACCGGATCGGCCCGTCGACCGACACCGTCGAGGTCGTCGACGCGCCGGAGCGGATCGGCGCCGACGAGGAGCCGGTGCGGGCGGTCCGCGGCCGACCGGAGGCGTCGATCGTCCAGGCCGCCGCCGCGGTCGCCGAAGGCCGGGCGGACGCGCTGGTCAGCGCCGGCGCGACCGGCCCGACGCTCGCGGCGGCGACGCTCGCGCTGAAGCGGATCAGGGGCGTTCACCGTCCGGCGATCGCCGCGCTGCTCCCGTTGCCGGGTGGGAGGGTGCTGCTGCTCGACGCCGGCGCGAACGTCGAGGTCCGGCCCGAGCACCTGGTCCAGTTCGCCTACATGGGCGCCGCCTTCATGGAGCACGTCGAGGGGGTGGAGCGCCCGCGCGTCGGGCTGCTGTCGGTCGGCGGGGAGGCTGGGAAGGGCACGCCCGACGTCCGTGAGGCCCACGAGCGGCTCGCGGCCGGTGGGGGGGCGCTGGACTTCGCCGGCAACGTCGAGGGGTTCGACCTGCCCAACGCGGCGGTCGACGTGGTCGTCACCGACGGCTTCACCGGCAACGTCGCGCTCAAGACGATGGAGGCGACCTCGAAGGTCACCCGCGAGGCGATCCGCGGCGCGGTCCGCTCGAGCGCGGTCGCCACCATCGGCGGGCTGCTGATCCGTGGCGCGGTCGGCCGGTTGCGCGCCGAGCTCGACCCCGAGGCGGTCGGCGGCGCGATCCTGCTGGGGCTGCGCCGGCCGGTGGTGGTCGGCCACGGCAGCTTCGGGCCGGCTGGCCTCGCGTCGGCGATCTCGCTGGCCCGCCGGGCGGCCGACGAGCGGATGGTCGAGCGCACCGCCGCCGCGCTGGCCGCCGGAGGCGTTCTGCGGTCCGCACCCGCTGGTAGCGTCAGCCGCGAATGATGCGATGCACCGACAGTGGCCGTCGCCGGCCGCGCGAAGGGGCCGCGTGGACCGCGCCGACGTCCTGAGCCGGATCCGCGGCCATCTCGCGACCGAGCTGGAGGTCGACCCCGGCTCGATCGGGGAGGAGACGCGCTTTCGCGAGGATCTCGAGGCCGACTCGCTCGACCTCGTCGAGCTCACCGTCGAGCTCGAGGACCACTACGGGATCCGCATTCCCGACGACCAGGCGGCGAAGATCCTGACCGTCGGCCAAGCCGCCGACTTCGTCCACGCCCATGTCGAGCGCTCCGACGCCTGAGCAGGCCGAGACCCTTGGGGACCTCCTCGACGCTACCCCGGCGGAGCTGTCTCGGCAGGCGTTCAGCCACGCGTCGTGGACCCGGCCGCGGCCCGAGTCCTACGAGCGGCTTGCGTTCATGGGTGACGCGGTGCTCGCGCTCGCGGTCTCGACACACCTCTACCCGCTGCTCGCCGAATACGGCGTCGGCCGCCTCACCAAGGTCCGCGCCCAGGCCGTCAGCGGCGCCGCCTGCGCCCAGGTCGCGCGCGACTTCGGCTTCGACGAGCGGCTGCTCGCCCAGGCGCCCGACGGCGACGAGCACGGCCTCGACGCGCTGGCCTCCAGCGAGCGGGTGCTCGCCTCGGTCTGCGAGGCGGTCATCGGCGCCATCTACTTCGGCTGCGGCTACGAGCGGGTGGCGCCGGCCGTGGTAGCCGCGTTCGCGGAGCAGATCGACATCGCGGTCAACCGCTCGGCCGACTTCAAGTCCGTGCTCCAGGAGCGTCTCGCCCGCCGCGGCGAGGTCGTCGACTACGCGGTGGTCGAGGAGACCGGACCGCCGCACGACCGCCACTTCCTGATCGCCGCGCGGGTCAAGGGCAGCGAGCTGGGCCGCGGCGAAGGCCGCACCAAGAAGATCGCCGAGCAGGAGGCCGCCGAGCGGGCGCTGGAGAACCTCGCGGGAGGGGAGATCTGATGCATCTCAAGTCGGTCTCGATGAAGGGCTTCAAGTCGTTCCCGACGCGGACGACGCTCGACTTTGGGCCCGGCGTGTCGGTCGTTGTCGGGCCGAACGGCTCGGGCAAGTCGAACATCACCGACGCGATCCTCTGGGCGCTCGGCGAGCAGAGCCCGCTGGCCGTCCGCGGCCAGTCGATGAAGGACGTGATCTTCGCCGGCGGCCACGGCGTCAAGGGCTCGTCCGCGGCCGAGGTCGAGGTGGTCATCGACAACTCCGGCGGCCGCAGCGAGACCGAGTTCAGCGAGGTGTCGATCGTCCGCCGGCTCGACCGCGAGGGCGACGGCGAGTACCGCCTCAACGGCGCCCGCTGCCGGCTCTCCGACATCGCCGAGGTGCTGTCGGAGACCGGTCTCGGCAAGGAGATGCACTCTGTCGTCTCCCAGGGCCGGGTCGAGTCGATAGTGCTGTCCCGCCCGCGCGAGCGGCGGATGCTGATCGAGGAGGCCGCCGGGCTGGGCAAGCACCGCCAGCGCCGTCGCCGCGCCCAGCTGAAGCTCGAGCGCACCCAGGAGAACCTCTCGCGGGCGCTCGACGTCGAGCGCGAGGCCCGTGCCCGGCTGCGTCCGCTCAAGCGCCAGGCGGAGGCCGCCGAGCTGCACGAACGGCTCGAGCGACAGACCGCCGAGGCGCGCTACGAGCTCGCCCGCGACGCGGTCCGATCGGCGGCCGAGCGGCTCGCCGAGGCCGAGCTGGCGGTCTCCGCCGCGCGCGCCGAGCGCGACGCGGCCGACGGCGAGCTGGCGGAGGTCGCCCAGCGGCGCGAGCGCGCCGAGCGGGAGTTCGCCGAGCAGAGCCGGCTGCGCGAGGAGGTCCAGGGACGGCTGTACGCCGCCCGCGGCGCCGCAGAGCGGATCGCGATGCGGCTCGACCGCGCCCGCGAGCTCGCGCGCGCCGCCGTCGACGGCGCCGCGCGCCGCTCCGACGAGCTGGCGCAGGTCGAGTCCGCGATCGCCGCCGCCGGCGATCCCAAGGCGGGGGCGGAGGCGCGGATCGCCGAGCTGGAGGCGGAGCTGAAGGCCCTCGAGGGCCGCCGCCAGGAGCGGCTCGAGCAGGAGCTCGCCGAGCTGCGCGCCGAGCGTGACGCCGCGGCCAAGCGCCGCGGCGAGCTCGAGACGGTCGCCAACGGCCACCGCGACGCGCTCGCGACCGCTGAGCGGGCCGCGGACGCCGCTCGTGCCGAGCGGCGCGAGGCTGAGCGGGCCGCCGAGGGCGCCCGCAACGCCGCCGCGAAGGTCGGCGCCGAGCTGGCCGCCGTCAATCAGTACCTGCGGGCCTCTGAGAGCGCCCCCGGCGGCGCTCGAGCGCTGTCGGAGCAGCTGCGCGTCGAGCCCGGCTACGAGCTGGCGCTCGCCGCGGCGCTCGGGCCGCGGCTGGGGGCGGGGGTCGTCGATTCGGTCGGCGACGGCGAGCGGCTGCTCGACGGCGTCGGCGACGAGGGCGGCCATGTGCTGGTCGCGGGGGCCGGCGGAGCGGCGGGTGACGTTGGTGCTCCGGTCGCGGGCGCCGAGCGGCTGCTCGACCGGCTCGACGCCGAAGGGCCGGCCGAGGCGCTCGCCCAGCGGCTGCTCGCCGGCGTCTGGGTCGTGGACTCGCTCGCCGACGTGCCGCCGGGCTTCGCCGGGGTGGCGGTCACCCGTGTCGGGCGCGTCTGGCGCCCCGCCGCCGGCGACCTGCGCCAGGCGCCGTCCGGCGGCGCCGAGCGGGTGCTCGAGCAGCGCAACCGCCGCGACGAGCTGGTCGGGCGCTCCGAGCAGGCGATCGGGGCCGAGGCCGAGGCGCGCGCTGTCGTCGACGCGGCCGCGGAGCGTGTCCTCGCGGCCGATCGCACCCGCGACGAGGCCGACACCGCGGTCCGTGGCGCGGTCCGCGAGGTCGAGGCGGCGGGCGAGGCGGTCCGCCGTGCCGAGTGGTTGATCGAGCAGCGCAGCGAGAGTCCCGACGAGGGCCCCGACGCGGTCCGCCGCGCCGAGCTGGCGGCCGAGCTCCGCGGTGAGCGGCGGATGGCCGAGAGCGCGCTGCGCGAGCACGCCGAGCGGGTCGAGCGGGCCGGCCGGCTGCGCCGCCGGATCGACCGCGACCGAAGCCTCTCGGCGGCCGCCGACGCCGCGGCCGCGGCGCTGGTGGAGGCGGGCGAGGCCGTGCGCGAGCGCGTCGCGGCGATCGAGGCCGAGCACGCCGCCGGCGCCGCCGCGGGCGAGCGGACCGCCGCCGAGCTGCGCGCCTGCGCTCACCAGGAGTCCGAGGTCCAGCGCGCGCTGCGCGAGGCCGGCGAGCGGGTGACCGGCGCCGAGGTCGCCGCCCAGCAGCTGCGCGACCAGGCGGCCGATGCCGGCGGCGAGCTTGGCGCTGTCGCCGAGCGGCTTGGCCTCCCCGCCGAGCCGGCCGACGAGCCGCTCGACGACGAGCGTCGTGGAGAGTTGGCCAAGCGGATCGAGCGGCTCGCTCGCCGCCGCGAGCAGCTCGGCCCGGTCAACCCGCTGGCAGCCGCCGAGTACGAGGAGGCGCTCGCCCACGTCGAGGAGCTGGAGGGCCAGCGATCCGACCTCGAGGGGGCGCTCGCCGAGCTGCAGGGGTTGATCCGAGAGACCGACAAGCGGATCCGCGAGAGCTTCGACGAGACCTTCGCCGCCGCGGCGCGCAACTTCGAGGAGGTCGTCGCCCACCTGTTCCCCGGCGGTCGCGGACGGCTGCGTCTCGTCCACCCCGAGCAGGGCCCGCGGCCGGTGCTCGGCGGCGAGGCCGCGGATGGCGAGCAGAGCGGAGCGGAGGGCGACGGCGACGCCGCCGCGGCCGACGACACGCCCGAGGAGTCGGCCGCCCGCCCGGCGGCCTCGGAGCCCGGAGTCGAGATCGAGGTCACCCCGGCCGGAAAGTCGACCAAGCGGCTGTCGCTGATGTCGGGCGGCGAGAAGTCGCTGGTGGCGCTGGCCTTCATGTTCGCGGTCTTCCTCGCGCGGCCGTGCCCCTTCTACGTGCTCGACGAGGTCGAGGCGGCGCTCGACGACCTCAACGTCGACCGCTTCCTGCAGCTGGTGCGCCGCTACTCCGACCGCGCCCAGTTCATCGTCGTCACCCACCAGAAGCGCACGATGGATGCGGCCGACCGCATCTACGGCGTCAGCATGGGCGGCGACGGCATCTCACGCGTGATCTCGCGCCGGCTGACGGGCCACGCCGGCGAGGGCCTCTTCGAGGCGCCCAAGCCGGCCGCGGCGTCGGGCGCGGCCTAGCCTGCGCCGCGCCACGGCTCGCTCCCGCGCCACCATCGTCGGCCGGGTGAGAGTTGCGGCCAAAGTTTGGCCGTAACTCTCACCCGCCGGTTCGGGCGGCCGCAACTCTCACGCCGAGCCGTCGGCGACGTCCCTATCCTCCCGCGCCGTGGCACGCGACTGGAACGATCTCTTCGTCGTCGGCGGGGAGCCGATCGCGGCACCCGGCGACGGCGCCGCGGCCGAGCCCGACGGCGGCGACGGCGTCGACGCGGGCGGTCGCCCGAAGCGGCGGTTCTTCACGCGGCTGCGCGAGAACCTCGCCAAGACCCGCCAGGCGCTCGGCGCCGAGATCCAGGCGACGATGTTCGAGCGGCTCGACGACGAGGCGTTCGAGCGGCTCGAGGAGGCGCTGATCTACGCCGACGTCGGCGCGCCGACGACGGCGTCGATCGTCGAGCGGCTCGAGGGTGAGGCCGCTGGTGGCCAGCTGGAGACCGGCGAGGATCTCACCCGGCGCTTGCGCGAGCTGCTCGCGCAGACCGCGCGCGTCGGCGACGATCGCATCGAGCTCGGCCACCAGCCGACGGTGATCCTGATGATCGGCGTCAACGGCACCGGCAAGACGACGACGATCGGCAAGATCGCCTGGCACCTCCAGCGCGAGCTCGGCCGCTCGGTGCTGCTCGCCGCCGGCGACACCTTCCGCGCCGCCGCCGCCGAGCAGCTGGAGGTCTGGGCCGAGCGGGCCGGCTGCGACATCGTCCGTGGCCGCGAGGGCTCCGATCCGGGCTCGGTGATCTACGACGCGATCGAGGCCGCCAAGGCCCGCGGACGCGACGTCGTGCTCTGCGACACCGCCGGGCGGCTGCACACCCAGCAGCACCTGATGGACGAGCTGGCGAAGGTCCGCAAGGTCATCTCCGCCCGCATCCCCGACGCGCCCCACCACACGCTGCTGACGATCGACGCGACCACCGGCCAGAACGGGCTGCGCCAGGCGCTGCTCTTCCGCGAGGCCGCGCCGGTCGACGGCATCGTGCTCACCAAGCTCGACGGCACCGCCAAGGGCGGCATCGCCCTCGCGATCGCCCAGGAGCTCGGCGTGCCGGTCCAGCTGATCGGGATCGGCGAGTCGATCGAGGACCTGCGGCCCTTCGACGCCGACGACTTTGCCGCCGCGATCCTCGACTGACCGTGGCGTCGCCGCACCGCCCGGGTAGGATCGGTCTATGGCAGCTTGGGTGATCTGGATGGTGGCGGCGGGACTGCTCGCCATCGGCGAGATCGTTTCCCTGTCGTTCTTCCTGGGTCCGATCGCCATCGCGGCGGCGATCGCCGGCCTCGCCGCGCTCGCCGGCGCCGGCCTCGCGCTCCAGCTGATCGTCTTCATCGTCGCCTCGATCGCGTCGCTGGTCGTGCTGCGTCCGATCGCCCGCCGGCACCTGCGCACCCCGGCACGGATCCGAACCGGGACCGCGGCGCTGGTCGGCTCGCGGGCAGTCGTGCTGGAGCGCGTCGACGGCAACGGGGGGAGCGTCAAGCTCGCCGGTGAGGTCTGGACCGCGCGCGCCTACGACGAGGACGAGGTGCTGGAACCCGGCAGGCGGGTAGAGGTAATGCAGATCGAGGGCGCGACGGCGCTCGTGTCCGACGGATTTGGCTAGGAGGCTGGTATGGCGACATTGATCGTGCTTGCGGTCATCGCCCTGGTTGTGCTGGTGACGGTCGCCCAGGGGGTGAGGATCGTTCCCCAGGCCCGTGCGGGCATCGTCGAGCGGCTCGGCCGCTATCAGCGCACGCTCGACGCCGGGCTGGCGCTGGTCGTGCCCTACGTCGACCGCGTCAAGCCGCTGATCGACCTGCGCGAGCAGGTGGTCTCGTTCCCGCCCCAGCCGGTGATCACCGAGGACAACCTCGTCATCAGCATCGACACCGTCATCTACTTCCAGGTGACCGACCCGAAGGCGGCCACCTACGAGATCGCCGACTACATCGGCGCGATCGAGCAGCTGACGGTCACCACGCTGCGCAACGTGATCGGCGGCATGACCCTCGAGGACACGCTGACCTCGCGCGACCAGATCTCCTCGGCGCTGCGTGCCGTGCTCGACGAGGCGACCGGCCGCTGGGGCATCCGCGTCAACCGCGTCGAGCTCAAGGCGGTCGACCCTCCGGCGACGATCCAGGAGGCGATGGAGAAGCAGATGCGCGCCGAGCGCGACCGTCGCGCCGCGATCCTCACCGCCGAGGGCGTCAAGCAGTCGCAGATCCTGACCGCCGAGGGCGAGAAGCAGAGCGCCATCCTGCGTGCGGAGGGCCTGCGCGAGGCGCAGATCCTCGAGGCTCAGGGCGAGGCGGAGGCGATCCAGACCGTCTTCGACGCGATCCACAAGGGCGGGGTCTCCGAGGAGCTGCTCGCCTACGAGTACCTGCAGAAGCTGCCCGAGATCGCCGACGGCGAGGCGAGCAAGCTCTGGATCGTGCCGAGCGAGTTCACCCAGGCCCTCGGCCGGCTCGGCGAGGTTGTCGACCGGCTGCCGAGCGGTAAGCCGCCGGCCGGATCCGACGGCCCGCCGGGCGGCGGCGCGAGCTAGCCTCCCGACTCGATGTTCGAGACGCTTGGAGAGCGCCTGCAGGGCGCGTTGGGGGACGTCCGCTCGCGCGGGGCGCTGACCGAGGAGGACGTCGCCAAGGCGATGCGCCAGGTCCGCCTGGCGCTGCTCGAGGCCGACGTCAACTTCAAGGTCGTCAAGCAGTTCACCGCCGCCGTCAAGGAGCGGGCGACCGGGGCCGACGTCCTGGAGTCGCTGAACCCGGGTCAGCAGGTCGTCAAGGTCGTCGCCGACGAGCTCACCGAGCTGATGGGAGGCTCGGGCCGCGAGCTGGCCTTCTCGCAGTCGGGCCCGACGGTGATCCTGATGGCGGGCCTGCAGGGCTCGGGCAAGACGACCGCCTGCGGCAAGCTCGCCCGGCTCCTCAAGGAGGAGAAGGGACTCGACGTCGCGGTCGCCGCCTGCGACCTGCAGCGCCCGGCGGCAGTCGACCAGCTCAAGACCGTCGGCGCCCGCGCCGGGGCGACCGTCTACGAGCAGGGGACCGGCCGCGATCCCGTGGAGGTCGCCGAGTGGGCGCTCGGCCAGGCGCGCGCCGAGCGGCGCGACGTGCTGATCGTCGATACCGCCGGCCGCCTCCACGTCGACGCCGAGCTGATGGACGAGCTCGCCAAGCTCAAGAAGCGGACCAAGCCCCACGACGTGCTGCTGGTCGTCGACTCGATGACCGGCCAGGACGCCGTCAACGTCGCCGAGGCCTTCGCCGAGGCGACCGCCTTCGACGGGGTGATCCTCTCCAAGCTCGACGGCGACGCTCGCGGCGGCGCGGCGCTGTCGGTCAAGGCGATCACCGGCAAGCCGATCCTCTACGCCTCGACGGGCGAGAAGCTCGGCGCCTTCGAGCGCTTCCACCCCGACCGGATGGCCCAGCGCATCCTCGGGATGGGGGACGTGCTGACGCTGATCGAGAAGGCCGAGCAGCGGATCGACGAGCGCCAGGCCCAGGACCTCGAGCGCAAGATCCGCCGCGACCAGTTCACCCTCGACGACTTCCTCGAGCAGATGCAGCAGGTGCGCAGCATGGGACCGCTGCAGAACCTGCTCAAGATGCTGCCCGGCGTCGGCTCCCAGCTGGGCGCGCTGCAGGTCGACGACAAGGAGCTGGACCGCCTCCAGGCGATCATCACGTCGATGACGCCCGCCGAGCGGGCCAACCCCAAGTTGATCGACGGCTCGCGCCGGCGGCGCATCGCCGCGGGGTCGGGAACCAACGTCCAGGCGGTCTCCCAGCTGGTCAAGCAGTTCGCCCAGATGAAGAAGCTGATGCGGCAGATGGCGCGTGGAAAGATGCCCTCGCTGGCGCAGATCGCCTCGGGCCGCTAACGTTCCGTCGCTGCACCCGCCGTTCCAACCCCGGATCAGAGAGAGAACTTGGCCGTAAAAGTCAGGCTGACGCGCGTCGGCTCAAAGAAGAACCCGATCTGGCGAGTGGTCGTCGCCGACGGCCGTTCCCCGCGCGACGGGCGGACGATCGAGACGATCGGCCACTACAACCCGCAGACGCATCCGTCGCGGATCGAGATCGACCGCGAGCGGCTCGAGCACTGGCTCGATCGCGGCGCGCAGCCGTCGAACACGGTCAAGAAGCTGATCCGCGCCGAGAACACCGGGATCGAGAAGCCCGCCGCCGGCCCACCGCCGGAGCCGGTCCCAGCGACCCGCTCCGAGCCGGCCGCCGACGCGGCGCCCGCCGAGGCCGAGGCTGTCACAGAGACTGAGGCTGCCCCGGAGACTGAGGCAGCCCCGGAGGCCGAGGCAGCCGAGGTCGAGACCGACCCGGCCGCCGCTCCCGAGGCCGAGGCGGCCCCCGAGGCCGACGCCGCCGCGGACGCCGAGGCGCCCGCGGATGCCGACGCGCCCGCCGACGGCGGCGAGGACGCCTAGCCGCGTCGGTGGAGGAGCTGCTCGCCTATCTGGCTCGCGGCCTCGTCGACGATCCGGACTCGATCAAGGTCGACTCCTTCAAGGAGGAGGACGGCACCACCGTCCTCGAGCTGCACGCCCCGCCGGACGAGGCGGGGCGGCTGATCGGTCGCCGCGGACGCACGATCTCGGCGTTGCGCACGGTGCTCAAGGCATCCGCGACGCGCCGTGGCGAGCGCGTCCTGATCGACGTCGTCGACGTCTGAGCGCGCGGTGACCGGCGAGCGGCGCCTGGTCACCGCCGGCCTCGTCGGGCGGGCCCACGGCCTCGACGGGAGCTTCCACGTCGAGCGAGCGGAGCACCCCTTCGGCGTCGGCGCCGTCGTCTGGCTGGACGGGCTGGCGCGCGCGGTCGAGCGCCGCGCCGGCACCGACCTCCGGCCGTTGCTGCGCCTCGCCGGGCTCTGCGGTCGCGACGCGGCGGTCGCCGCCGCCGGCAGGCCGCTGCTGGTCGAGCAGGAGCTGGCCGACGGCGAGTGGCTCGCCGAGGATCTCGTCGGCTGCGAGGTCGCCGGCCTGGGGACGGTCGAGCGGGTGATCTCCGGGCCCTCGTGCGACGTGCTCGAGCTCGACGGCGGCGTGCTGGTTCCGTTGGTCGCCGACGCCGTGCGCGCCGTCGACGTCGAGCTGCGGCGGATCGAGGTCGACCGCCGCTTCCTCGGCCTGGGCGGGGAGGGGGAGGGGTGAACGTCGACGTCTTCACGCTGTTCCCTCAGTGGTTCGACTGGTTTTGTGACCAGCGCCACGTCCGCAACGCGCTCGCGCTCGGCCACCGGGTCGACACCGTCGACCTGCGCGCGACGACGCCGCTGACCGGCGGTCAGGTCGACGACACGCCCTACGGCGGTGGCGCCGGGATGGTGATCCGCGTCGACGTCGTCGAAGCCGCCCTCGCCGCGCGCTGGGGCGAGGACCCGGTCGCCGCGCGGGGAAGCCGGCGCGTGATCGCGCTCGCGCCGGGTGGCCGCCAGCTCGACGAGACGCTCGTCAACGAGCTGGCCGCCGAGGAGGAGCTGGCGCTGCTCTGTGGCCGCTACGAGGGCTTCGACGAGCGCGTGCACGAGCACCTCGCAACCGACGTGGTGTCGATCGGTCCCTACGTGCTCGCCGGCGGGGAGCTGGCGGCGATGGTGGTCTGCGACGCGGTGCTGCGCAAGTTGCCGGGTGCCCTCGGGCACACCGAGAGCGCGCTGGAGGAGTCGTTCTCGGCGGCGCTGGGCGGCGCGCCGGAGTACCCGCACTTCACTCGACCGGCCTCGTGGCGCGGCGAGGAGGTCCCTGAGGTGCTCCGTTCGGGCGACCACGGGAGGGTCCGCGAGTGGCGCGCGGAGCAGAGCCGGCGTCGGCTCCGCTAAGCTACGCCGCCGCGCGACGAGCCATCCGGCCGGTCGCGCCTTTTCATGCCATGACCTCAGCCATCGACACCATCGAGCGCGCACAGCTGCGCCGCGTGCCCAAGTTCCAGGCGGGCGACCGTCTGCGCGTCCACTTCCAGGTCGTCGAGGGCACCCGCAAGCGCACCCAGGTCTTCGAGGGCGTGGTGATCAAGCGCCAGGGCAGCGGAGCCCGCGAGACGTTCACCGTCCGCAAGCAGTCCTTCGGCGTCGGCGTCGAGCGGACGTTCCCGGTCCACTCGCCGAAGATCGAGCAGATCGAGGTCGCCGCTCGCGGCGACGTGCGGCGGGCGAAGCTCTACTACCTACGCGACCGTGTCGGCCGCCGCGCCCGCGTGCGCGAGCGCCGCTTCGGCCCGGGTGACGAGCTCGAGGGAGTCATGCCGCCGCCGGAGACCGACGCGGTCGTAGATGCGCCCGAGGCCGACGTCGCCACCGACGAGGCCGCCGCCGAGCCTGACGCGACTGCTGGGGAGACGCCCGGCGCCGACGCACCCTCCGGCGAGGCCGCCAGCGACGCGGAGCCCGCGGGCGACGCGCCGGACGCTGCCGAGCGGTCCGACGACGACACCGCCAAGACCGAGTCCTGACGAAGGCGGGCCGCCGCTCCGATGGCTGGGGAGGGTAAGAAGGCCGGCGGATCGCTGATCGAGCTGGTCGTCATCGTGGCGATCGCGCTCGGTGTGGCGCTCGCGATCCAGGCTTTCCTGGTCAAGCCGTTCCGGATCCCGAGCGAGTCGATGGTTCCGACGCTGGAAATCGGTCAGCGGGTGCTCGTCGACCGCATCGGCATGCGCTTCACCGACCCAGAGCGTGGCGACGTGATGGTCTTCAAGCCGCCGCGGGGCGCCGACGAGGGGATGTGCGGGGTCAGCCATCCGGCCGAGCAGCCGTGTCCGCGCTCGACGCCCGGAAAGTCCGACACCAACTTCATCAAGCGGGTCGTCGGCCTCCCCGGTGAGCGGCTCTCGATCCGCCGTGGGCGGGTCTTCATCGACGGCGAGCCGCTCGACGAGCCCTACATCACCCCCGACGCCCAGTGCGCGCTCTGCAACATGCCCGAGGGGATCGTCGTCCCGGAGGGCCAGTACTACATGCTCGGCGACAACCGCGGGGCGAGCGCCGACAGCCGCGAGTGGGGGCCGGTGCCGCGCGACAACATGATCGGCAACGCCTTCGCCACCTACTGGCCGCCGTCGAAGTGGGGCGGGCTCTAGCCCGAGACGCGCGGTGGGACCGCTCAGCCGAGCGAGAGCTGGGCGTAGGCGGTCGAGCGAAACGACATCCGGTGCAGCGGCGAGACGCCGTGGGCGGCGATCGCGGCCCGGTGCTCAGGAGTCGAGTAGCCGACGTGGCCGTCGAATCCCCATTCGGGGTGGCGCTCGGCGGCCCGGCGCATGTAGCGGTCTCGGGTGACCTTGGCGAGCACCGACGCAGCTGCGATCGCGGCGCTGCGCGCGTCGCCCTCGACGACGGCCCGCTGCTCGTGCTCGAACGGCGGCACCCGGAAGCCGTCGACGAGGCAGACGGCCCCAGGTACCGCGACCTGGCGCAGCGCTGCGCGCAGCGCATCGAGGTTGCTGACATGCAGGCCGCGCGTGTCGATCGCGCGCACGCAGCGCGATACGACCGCGGTGCGGGCGCAGGCTCGCATCACCAGCGGGTAGAGCTCCTCGCGCCCGGCCTCGGTCTGCTGCTTGGAGTCGTTGAGGCGGGCGAGCGCCCGGCGGTCCGACAGCGTCAGCCGGTCGAGGTCGAACAGCACGGCGGCCGCGACGAGCGGGCCGGCGAGACAGCCGCGGCCGGCCTCGTCGGCGCCGGCGACGTAGCGGCTGCCGAGCTCGCGGTCGAAGGCGAACAGCCGCCGGCCCGAGAGCTTGCCCTTCGATCTCCGCTTCGCGGCAGTCACGCGGGCCGATCATAGGCGGCGGGCCCGCCGTCAGAACGCGTCCTCGACGTGGTCGAGGGCGACAAGGGTCCCCCGGCGGTCGACCAGGATCCCGATCGCGTCGAAGCGGATCGCCGCGGGGCGGGGGCCGGCCAGCTCCCGCGTGCGCAGCCACTCGGCGGCGAGCCGGCGCAGGCGGCGGCGCTTGGCCGGGCCGATCGCGTCGAGCGGGCCGACCGGGCCGGCGAGGCTCGGTGCGCGGCGGGTCTTGACCTCGCAGAAGACAAGGCACGCTCCGCGCCGCGCGACCACGTCGATCTCGCCGATCCGCCCGCAGCGGCAGTTGCGCTCGACCAGCTCGTAGCCGGCTCGCTCGAGATGGGCGCAGGCGAGCTGCTCGCCGTGGGCGCCGAGCCGGTTGCGCGGGGCGGTCGAGGTCATCGCCAGGACGCTACGGCGGTCCGGCGCGCATGTGGGTGACGTAGGTGACGATTCGCCCACGCTGGCCCCCGCACGCGGTCGCGCAGACGGCGCTCGAGGGTGCTGAAAGGTGCGTCGGGGCCGCCTAGCGTCCCCGACGTGCTCGCCACGGTGCCCACATTCGCCCTCGAGGGAGTCGACGCCCGGCCGGTCGCGGTCGAGGTCGACATCCGCCGCGGTCTGCCTGCCTTCACGGTCGTCGGACTGCCCGACGCCGCGGTCCGCGAGGCGCGCGAGCGGGTTCGTGCGGCACTGCTGAACTCAGGGCTCGAGTTCCCGCTCCAGCGGCTGACGGTCAATCTCGCGCCGGCGTGGGTCCGCAAGGCTGGGGCGAGCTTCGACCTCGCGATCGCCGTCGGGGTGCTCGCCGCCAGCGGGCAGGTGCCGGCGCCCGCGCTCGAGGGTTGCGCGGTGTCGGGCGAGCTGTCGCTCGGCGGCGACCTGCGGCCGGTGCGCGGCGCGCTGCCGATCGCGCTCGGCTGCGGCGCGGCGGGGCTGGAGCGGCTGGTCGTCGCGCCGGACAGCGCGGCTGAGGCGGCGCTCGTCGATGGCCTCGACGTCTGCCCGGCGCCGACGCTCGGCCACCTCGTCGAGCTGCTCCACGGCCGTTGGCGACCAGATGCCCCGCCCCCCGGCCCGCCGCCGGACGACGGCGACCGACCGCTGGCGCCCGACCTCGCAGACGTGCGCGGACAGGCCGATGCGCGCCGCGCCCTGGAGATCGCCGCCGCCGGCGGCCACAGCCTGCTGATGGTGGGTCCGCCCGGCGCCGGCAAGACGATGCTCGCGCGCCGGCTGCCGGGCATCCTCCCGCCGCCGACCGTCGCCGAGGCGCTCGACATCACCCGGGTGCAGAGCGTCACGGGACTCGGCGACGGCCGGCTGGCGCGCAGTCGGCCGTTCCGCGCGCCGCACCACACGATCTCGCCGCAGGGCCTGGTCGGCGGCGGCGCTCGTCCGCGGCCGGGCGAGATCACCCTCGCCCACCGCGGCGTGCTGTTCCTCGACGAGCTGGCCGAGTTCGCACGGCCTGCGCTGGAGGCGCTGCGCCAGCCGTTGGAGAGCGGACGGGTGGAGATCGTGCGCGGCCAGGTCGGCCTGACGTTCCCCGCCCGGGCGCTGCTGGTCGCGGCCGCAAACCCCTGTCCGTGCGGGACGGGCGGTGACCGCTGCGGCTGCGCTCCGCAGGCGCTCGAGCGCTACCGCACCAGGCTCAGCGGGCCTCTGGTCGACCGGATCGACCTCGTCTGCCACGTGGCGGCGCTGCCGGCGAGCGCGCTCGCGGCGGGGTCGCGGCCCGGGGAGGCGAGCGCCGCGGTGCGCGGGCGGGTGCTCGCCGCGCGCGGTCGCCAGGAGCGCCGCCTCGCCGGCAGCGGGGCGACCTGCAACGGCGAGCTGCGCTCGGCGGCGACGCGGGCGCTGGCCGACGGCGCCGGCAGGGCCGCCGACCAGCTCGTCGCGGCGCTCGACGCGGGCCTGGTGACCGGCCGTGGGCACGACCGCGTGCTGCGCGTGGCGCGGACGGTCGCCGACCTCGCGGAGGTCGACGCGATCGAGGTCGAGCACGTGGCGGAGGCGCTCGCCTACCGGGCGGCGCCCGGGAGGGCGCTGGCGTGAGCGCCACCTGCGACGCCTGCCTGCGGCGCGGCTACCTGATCGGGCTGCTCGCCGGGCGGATCGCCGGGGCGCTCGGCCGGCCCGACAGCCCCGCCGGGATCCTGGCGCTCGGTGACGCCGAGCTTGCGACGGCCGTCGCGGGCGACGGCGAGCGGGAGGCGCTGCGCTTCCTTGGACGATTCGAGCCGCGCCGCGCGCGGGCCGACCTGCGCGCCGCGGAGGTGACCGCGATCTGTCGTCATCACGAGGGCTTTCCGGCGCTGCTCGGCGATCTCGAGGACGCCCCCGCCGCGCTGTTCTGCCGCGGCCGGATCGAGCTGCTGGCGGCCGCCGACGAGCAGCCGGCGGTCACCGTGGTCGGGGCGCGCGACGCGAGCCCCTACGGCCTGGACCGCGCGAGCGAGCTGGGGCGCGGGATCGCGGTCGCCGGACTGACGCTGGTCAGCGGCATGGCGCTCGGGATCGACGGCGCCGCCCACCGAGGCGCGCTCGCCGGAGACGGCGACACGATCGCCGTCCTCGCCGGGGGGCCCGACTACGTCTACCCGCGCCGCCACCGCCAGCTGCACCACGAGATCGTCGAGCGGGGCCTGGTGGTCTCCGAGCTGCCGCCCGGACAACGGCCCTACCGCTGGAGCTTTCCGGCACGCAACCGGATCATGGCGGCGCTCGGGCGCCTCACGGTGGTAGTCGAGGCGGGGGAGGCGTCGGGTACGCTGATCACCGCCGACTTCGCCCACCAGCTCGGACGGACCGTCGGCGCTGTCCCGGGCCGGGTGACGACCCCGGTGGCCGCCGGCGCCAACCGGCTGCTGCGCGACGGGGCGGCGGTCGTGCGCGACGCCTCCGACGTGCTCGACGAGGTCTTCGGGGCCGGCACGGCGGAGGGCCGGCTGCCCGCGGCTCCGCCGCGCCCACGGCTCGACCCCGTCGAGCGGCGGCTGCTCGACGCAGTCGACTCCGGCTGCGACCTCGCCGGATGCGCGCGGCACGCGGGCGTCGAGACCGACACCGCCCGGCTGACGCTCGCCCGGCTCGAGCTGCGCGGCCTGGTGCGCCGCGACGGTCTCGCCGGCTGGGCTGTCGTTGGGCCTATGCTCCCGCGGCGATGAACGCGCCGACGCCACCGCGGCTGCTCACGATCGCCGGCTCGGACTCCGGTGGCGGGGCGGGGATCCAGGCCGACCTCAAGGCGTTCGCCAGTCGGGGCGCGCACGGCATGACCGCGATCACCGCGATCACCGTCCAGAACACCGTCGGGGTCACCGCGGTGCACTCGATCCCGCCCGAGATCGTCGTCGGCCAGGTCGCCGCCGTCGCCGAGGACATCGGCATCGACGCGGTGAAGATCGGGATGCTCGGCGACGTCGCGACGATCGACGCCGTCGCGCGGGCGCTCGACCTCGTCGGCGACGTCCCTGTCGTCGTCGACCCCGTGATGGTCGCGGAGTCCGGCGCCCGACTGCTCGCCGCGGAGGCCGTCGAGGCGCTGCGCCAGCGGATCCTGCCGCGCGCCGCCGTCGTGACGCCCAACCTCCCCGAGGCGCGCGTGCTCACCGGATTCGGCGACCAGGCGCCGGCCGAGCAGCTCGCCGCCGCGGTGCGCGCGCTCGGCCCGCGCGCGGTCGTGGTGACCGGCGGCCACGCCGACCCGGTCGCCGATGTCTTCTGCGACCGAGAGCGGACGGTCGCGATCCCCGGCGAGCGCCACCCCGACGGCGCCGCCCACGGCTCCGGCTGCACCCACTCGTCGGTGCTCGCGGCGGAGCTTGCCCGGGGCGCCGACCCGCTCGCGGCCGCCCGAACCGCCCGCGAGGTGGCCGCGCGCGCAGTCCGCGACGGACTGCGCGGCATCGGCGCCGGCGCCGGCCCGGTCGACGTGATCGGCCTCCACCCGCCAGGCTGAGGGCGCCGTCGTGCCTTCGGGACGCTCGCGGGCCTCTGCCATAATCGGGACACCCGCGCCGGCGGCGGGGGCCACCGCCCGGAAATCCGGTCAGAGGAGATCGACGATCAAGTTCCTGCGTATGAAGCCCGGCCACGGTGAGGTGGTGCTCGCCGAGGGGGACCCGCGCGCACCCGCCGAGGAGGAGCTGCTGATCGAGGAGTTCCGCCGCCAGCTCGACGCCGGGATGTGGGCCGCGGTGCCGACCGAGCAGACCGGCAGCGGGCGCCGCGAGGCCCAGATGGTCCGCGACTGGAAAGACGTCCCGTCCGACGCCGACCGGGTGATCTTCTTCCCGCGCGCCTCCGGAGGCAGCCGGTGATGATCGGGCTGCTCACCCTCGGCCTCGTCGCCGCGGCGCTGGCCGCTTTCGTCGGCGCCGGCGCGCTTGCCGGCCGTGCCCGCGCCGCGCTGCGCGCACGCCGCGCGCGCCGGGCCGCCACTCCAGCCGGCATCGACCCCGGCCGCGAGCGGCGCGCCGAGCAGCGCGCCCGCGAGCTGCTGCGCTCCTGCGTCGCCGACGCGGAGTGGGAGATGTACCGCGACCTCGGCTTCGTCCGTGTCGACGGCCGCCGCCTGCCCGACACGCCGGCAGGTGGCGTCCCCTATGCCTACCTCGTCTACCCTCACCGGCCGATCGTCGCCTACGAGCCGGCGACCGGGAGGCTGCTCAGCGAGTACTGCGTCTCCTTCCCCGACCTCGCCGACGAGCGCGGCCGCACCCGGCTGCCCGCCTCCGACGACGTCCTCGCCAAGTGGATGGCGCTCACCTCCGACGAGGCCCGCCTGATCGCCCGCGCCAACATGCACCTCGTCGGGCGCCAGCACGACCCCGCGCACGTCCGCCGCGACATCTGGCGCCTCGGCGAGTGGGAGCGCCTGCGCGGCTCTGGCCCCGGAGCCGGCGCCGACGCCGGGGCTCGCGCGGCGTGACCACCGACCCGCGCGCCCGCAGCCGCATCCAGCTCGAAGGGCCCGACCGCGCGGCGGCGCGCGCCTACCTCAAGGGGATCGGCTACGACGACGAGGCGCTCGCCCGCCCGATCGTCGGCATCGCCAACACCTGGACCGAGGCGATGCCCTGCAACTTCCACCTGCGGCGCCTCGCCGAGCGCGTCAAGGACGGCGTCCGCGCCGCCGGCGCCACGCCGATGGAGTTCAACACGATCGCCGTCTCGGACGGGATCACCATGGGCACCGAGGGGATGCGCGCGTCGCTGGTCAGCCGTGAGGTGATCGCCGACTCGATCGAGCTGATGGCCCGCGGCCACATGTTCGACGCCGTCGTCGCGCTCGCCGGCTGCGACAAGACAGGGCCCGGCTGCGTGATGGCGCTCGCTCGCCTCGACCTGCCAAGCGTGATGCTCTATGGCGGCTCGATCGCCCCCGGCGAGTTCCGCGGGCAGCGGGTCACCATCCAGGAGGTCTTCGAGGCGGTCGGCGCCCACGCCGCCGGCAAGATCTCCGACGCCGACCTGCACGAGCTCGAGGGCGTCGCCTCGCCCGGGGCCGGCGCGTGCGGTGGCCAGTTCACCGCCAACACGATGGCGCTCGCCTTCGAGACGCTCGGCATCTCCGCGATGGGCAGCTCGCTCGTGCCCGCCGAGGACGGCCGCAAGGGCCAGGTCGCCGAGGACGTCGGCCGGCTCGCCGTCGACCTCCTCCGCCGCGACCTGCGGCCCAGCGCGATCATCACCCGCCCCGCGCTCGAGAACGCGATCGCCGCCACCGCCATGACCGGCGGCTCGACCAACGCCGTCCTGCACCTGCTCGCCGTCGCCGCATCGGCGGGCGTCGAGCTCGACATCGACGACTTCGACCGAGTCGCCGCCGCGACACCGCTGCTGGCCGACCTCAAGCCGTTCGGCCGCTACGTGGCGCCCGACCTCTGGCGCGCCGGCGGCATGCCGCTAATCGCCAGCCGCCTCGACGAGGCCGGCCTGCTGCACCGCGACACGCCCAACGTCACCGGCCGGACGATCGGCGCCGAGGCCGACGCCGTCGCCGAGGCCGACGGCCAGGACGTCGTGCGGGCGCTCGCCGATCCGATCTCACCGCGCGGCGGGTTCGCGATCCTGCGCGGCAACGTCGCCCCCGACGGCTGCGTCGTCAAGCTCGCCGGCCACGGCCGCCGCCACCACCGCGGCCCGGCGCGCGTCTTCGAGGGCGAGCAGGACGCCTTCGCCGCCGTCAAGGACGGGGCGATCGCGGCCGGCGACGTCGTCGTGATCCGCAACGAGGGGCCCTCCGGAGGACCCGGCATGCGCGAGATGCTCGCCGTCACCGCGGCGATCCAGGGGGAGGGGCTCGGTGAGAGCGTCGCGCTGCTCACCGACGGACGCTTCTCCGGTGCGACACACGGCTTCATGGCCGGCCACGTCGCACCCGAGGCGAGCAGGGGCGGCCCGATCGCCGCGATCGCCGAGGGCGACGCCGTCGTCTTCGACGTCGACGCACGCGAGCTCAACGTCGAGCTCGAAGCCGAGGAGATCGCTCGCCGCCTCGCGGCCTACGAGCCGCCGCCGCCGCGCTACGTCACAGGCGTCCTCGGGCGCTATGCCCGCCACGTCGGCTCGGCGGCCGACGGCGCGCTGCTCGGCTGATCGCGCTCAGACCACGCGGTCGCCGCTCGCCCGCTCGTGGCGCGGCGAGGACAGCTCGCCCGGGCCGATCTCGTGGTCGAGGAAGCGCTGCAGCTCGTCGTTGAAGGTCACCGGCCGCTCGATCATCGCCACGTGGCCGGTGTCCTCCATCACAACCTTGCGCGAGCCGCCGACCAGCTCGACGAAGCGGTCTGCGTCGCGGACCGGGATGATCGCGTCCTGGCGGCCCCAGAGCACCACCGTCGGACAGCCGATCTCCGGCAGCCGCTCGAGGAAGTCGTAGTCCAGGCAGCTCACCAGCGCGTCGTAGAAGCCCGGCTTGCCCGAGCCCTTCATCAGCCCCTCGAGCGTCACGTCCGGTCGCAGCCGACTCGGGTGGCGGATGACCATCGACAGGATCCAGTGGCGCAGCGCCGGCCGCGCCGCCAACGCCCGCCGCTGGGCGGTCGAGCTGCGCGTCCCGTAGGTCATCAGCCGGCCGACGCGCAGCACCCTCCCGCGCGGCGCCTCACGCTGGGAGATCCCCGCCGAGGAGACCAGCATCAGCCGCTCGACGGCCTGCGGAGAGGAGATCGCCACCTCCGCGGCGACGTAACCGCCCATCGAGTTGCCCACCAGCACCGCTGGCGCCAGGCCGAGCCGGTCGCACAGCTCGGCGACCACCCGGCCGAAGAAGTCGATCGCGATCGGCTCGCGCGGCATCGGCGAGCGGCCGAAGCCCGGCAGGTCGAGCGCGATCACCCGCCGGTCGCGTGCGAAGCGAGGGATGTTCTCCAGCCAGTTCTGCCACTGGCCGCTCAGGCCGTGGACGAAGACGATCGGCCGGCTGTCGCCCTGCTCGCCGATGTCGACGTAGTTGACCGGGCTCCCGAGGATCTCGAGCGTGCGCAGGTGCGCCGCCCAGTCCACCGTCCGCCAGTCGGGCGAATCGCTGACCCCGTAGTCGTCGCCGGCGCGCAAGGCGTCGCGGCGGCGGGCGGGAAGCGGCGGATACCTCTGGCGAGCCATCGGAGACATAACGGTACCCCGCCGGGAGGAACCAAGTGGCGGTTCGGCCGGCCTCTTCCGCACGAGATTGCTGCAAGATCGCCTGCAGGACCAGTTGCAGGACAGCCGAAACCCTGTGCAGGTGCCGACATGCTGCCTACACTGGTCTTCGGCCCAGCCGACGGCCGGAGGGAGATAGAACCCACTTGAGAAGCAAGCTCTTCACGTTCGCAGCAGTCTTGGTCGTGGCCCTGATCTCAGGGTCGGTCGCCGTCTACGCCTACGACTCCTCCCGCGACGACCGGATCGCCGAGGGCGTGACGGTCGGCGGCGTGCCCGTCGGGGGCCTCACCGCCGACCAGGCGCGCGACAAGGTGTCCCGCGCCGTCGCCGCTCGGATCGAAAAGCCGATCGTCGTCACCCACGGCGACACTCGCTTCACGCTCTCGGCGCAGGACGCCGGGGTGCAGGCCGACGTCGGCGGCATGGTCGACGACGCCGTCGCGGCCAGCCGCGAGGGCACCATCATCAGCCGCGTCACCCGCGACCTGACCGGCGGCGAGCGGGACGTCGAAGTCTCGGTCAGCGCCACCTACTCGCCCAAGGCCGCCAACCAGCTCGTCAAGCGCGTCGCCGAGAACGTCGATCGCGACCCCCAGGACGCAACCCTCGACTTCCCGTCGCTCGACGCCGTCAAGGAGCAGGACGGCCTCGCCGTCAAGCGCGGCGTGCTGCGCCAGGCGGTCGGCGCCGCGCTCCTCTCTCCCGCCGTCCGCGAGGTCGAGACCCCCGTCAGGCGGACCAAGCCGGAGGTCACCACCGCCGAGCTCGCCAAGCGGTACCCGACCGTCCTGGTCGCCGACCACGCCAGCTTCCAGCTGCGCCTCTACAAGGACCTCGAGCTGTCCAAGACCTACTCCGTCGCCTTCGGCGCCCAGGGCTACGACACCCCGCGCGGCCTGTTCGAGATCGCCAACAAGGCCGTCGACCCCGTCTGGTCGGTCCCCAACAGCGACTGGGCAGGCGACCTCGCCGGCCAGGTCATCCCCGGCGGCGTCCCCGAGAACCCGCTCAAGGCGCGCTGGCTGGGCATCTACGACGGTGTCGGAATCCACGGCACCGACGACGTCGGCTCGCTCGGCACCGCCGCCTCGCACGGCTGCATCCGCATGTCGGTCACCGACGTCACCGACCTCTACGACCGTGTAGAGGTCGGCGCCCCGATCTACATAGGGTAAAGCGCGTCAGGGGTGGATGGCGTCGACTGGGAGGTCCTCCCAGCCGGCGGCGATCAGGGAGGCGTGGCGCTCGGTGTGGCGAATGCACAGGGTGCCGATGAAGATCCCCCGCTCACGCCTGCGCAGAACCGCGTACCAGAGGGTCGACTCCCCGCCCGGGCCCTGGATCGGATGCCAGGGCGCCAACGGCTTGGAGTACTCGTCGGCGTGGCCGGCCTCCACCAGCTGCGAGCGTGTCGCGACGCGACCGTCCTGAGTGTTGACGAAGAAGACCGACACGGCCGTTCACCCTAGTTGGAGTCGCGCTCTGGCGACCTTCGACACCGCGCTGCGCACCCGCGGGCTGGGCGAGCTGACCCGCCGCGCCTACGGCTCCGACCTCGGCCAGCTCGCCGTCTGGGCCAGCGCGCAGGCCCTCGAGCCGGGAACCGTCGACGCGCGGGCGCTGCGGCGCTTCGCCGGAGTCCTCTCCGAGCGCGGCAACTCGCGCTCGACGGTCGCCCGCAAGCTCGCCGCGATCCGCGCCTTCTACCGCGTCCTGCTCGAGCGGGGCGAGCTCGAGGCCAGCCCCGGCGATCTCGTCTCCGCGCCCAAGCGCGACCGCGATCTGCCGACCGTGCTCAGCCGCACCGACGTGGAGCGGCTGCTCGACGGGCTGCCCGTCGACGGTCCGCTCGCGCTGCGCGACCGGGCGCTGTTCGAGCTGGCCTACTCGTCGGGGCTGCGCGCCGCCGAGCTGGTCGGGCTCGACCTCGCCAGCCTCGACCGCGACGCCGAGTCGGTGCGGGTCGAGGGCAAGGGCGCCAAGACACGTGTGGTGCCGGTCGGCGAGCCGGCCTGGCGCGCGATCGACTCCTATCTGGACCGCGGCCGCGGGCAACTGGCCCAAGTCGACGGGGGCGCTGTCACCGGCGCGCTGTTCCTCTCGCGGACCGGTCGCCGGCTGGCCACCGGAGACGTCCGCCGGCGGCTGCGCCAGGCGCTGCGCGCGGCCGGGACGCAGGCCGCGGCCTCGCCCCACGCGCTGCGCCACTCCTTCGCGACCCACCTGCTCGACGGGGGCGCCGACCTCCGTTCGATCCAGGAGCTGCTGGGGCACGAGTCCCTCAGCACGACCCAAACGTACACTCGGGTAGAGTCGAGACGGCTCAGGAAGGCATATGCGCAGGCGCATCCGCGTGCGTGAGGCGAGCAGGACGGGTGGAGACCAACCTCAAGGCGATCGAGCTGAAGGACCTCTGGAGTCGTTACAAGGCTGACGGCGACCAGCAGGCGCGCGAGCGCCTCGTTCTCGCGTACTCGCCCCTGGTCAAGTACGTCGCGGGCCGGGTCTCCAGCGGGTTGCCCGCGCACGTCGAAGAGGCCGACCTGATCTCCTACGGCCTGCTGGGGCTGATCTCGGCGATCGAACGGTTCGACCCCGAGCGCGAGATCCGCTTCGAGACCTTCGCCGTGACCCGCATCAAGGGGTCGATCATCGACGAGCTGCGCTCACTCGACTGGGTGCCGCGGTCGGTACGGGCGAAGGCGCGCGAGATCGAGCAGGCCAACGCCAAGCTCGAGAACAAGCTCCAGCGGGCGCCGACCGACGCCGAGATGGCGGCCGCGCTCGGAGTCACCCAAGACGAGTTCCAGGAGTCGCTGGTCAAGATCGCCAACTCCTCGGTCGTCGCGCTCGACGAGCTGTGGACGGTGTCGGACTCCTCCGGTGACCAGGTCTCGCTGCTGGACACGATCCCCGATCCCGGCGCCGCCGACCCGGTCCGCGAGCTCGACATCAGCGACATGAAGGACAGCCTCGCCGACGCGATCGCGCGGCTTCCCGAGCGCGAGAAGCTCGTGATCGCGCTCTACTACTACGAGAACCTGACGCTGCGCGAGATCGGCGAGGTCCTCGGCGTGACCGAGTCGCGCGTCTCCCAGCTGCACACCAAGGCGGTCCTACGGCTGAAGTCCAAGCTGCAGGGGGACACGCTGGCGTCGGTGCAGTAGCGGTGGGCACCTCGGCCGACATCGCCATCGAGCGGGCCGGCGAGTGGACGGTCGCACGGGTCGCCGGCGAGTTGGACATGAGCAACTGCGCGGACGCCCGCGAGGACCTCACCCGTGCGACTCCCGCCGACGGTGACGGTCTCGTCGTCGAGCTGACCGAGACCGCCTACCTGGATTCGGCGGCGATCGAGCTGCTGTTCGAGCTGGCGCGCCGGCTCGGCCGTCGGCGCCAGGCGCTGCGGATCGTGATGCCCGACGACTCGCCGCTGCGTCGGGTGCTCGAGCTGACCGACGTGCGCGCGGTCGCGCCCGTCCACGCGAGCCTCGAGGCCGCGCTCGGAGCACCCGCCTGAGCGTCGCCCGTGCGCGCCGCCGCCGCGCGGCGGCCGGTCAGTAGCATCGGCGGGGTGAAGAAGGAGCTGCGCCCGTTCCACGATCCACTCTCCTGCGAGGTCTGTGGCCGGACGATCCTCAAAGGTGAGCGGACCGAGACCTACCTCGCTCCGGGAGGCCACCGCAACCTCGTCTGCGAGCTGTGCTTCGTGCGCGCCGAGCACGCCGGCTGGATTCGCGAGTCGGCGGCCGATCAGGTCCCGACGCGGGCCGGCCGCCAGCCCGAGCGGGGGTCGCTGCTCGGACGCCTGCGCCGCCGGCGCGAGGATTCCGCGATCGGTCACGCCGAGCGTCTGGAGCCCGAGCCCGAGCCCGAGGCGGTTCCGCCAGTCGACTGGCCGCCCTTCGAAGACGACCGCGGCGACGAGGCCGCGCCCGCGCCCGTGCCCGCCACGCGACGGCGCGAGCGCCCGCAGAACCCGCGCCACGTCCGTGCTGTGCCGACGACCGCCGAGGCCAAGGTCGAGCGGGCGCTCGACCTCTTCAACGCCTCCGAGCATCAGCGCACCGCCGCCGGCCTGACGCGCACGCTCGGCTTTCCGTGGGCGACGGCGATCCCCGACCCCGAGGCACCGAGCGCGGTCGTCGTGGTGATCGCCTGGGAGCTGTCGTGGTACCGCTACCGGATCGACCTCGGCGACACTGCCGAGGCGGTCGTGCTGCTCGCCAAGGGCGACGAGATCGCTGACATCGACGAGCCGCTGAGAGAGTGGAACGCCGGCCTCGACGAGGATGGCCGGCTGGTCATGCAAGGAGGAGTGACGACGTGATCTACTGCGTGGTTCCGCGCGCGCTGAAGGACGAGCTCTACGACAAGCTCGTCGAGTACTACCGCGACGAGCCGAACGTCGAGGTGATCGTCGACCGGCGCGCCCAGGGGGGTGCGCCGGGCACGCACGACCCGATGACCGACCGTCGCCGCCAGCGCCCGAAGGGCAGCTTCCCGCCGATCGACGCGCCGGCGGGCGGCTGAGTGGCCGTCCCGAAGGTCGTCGTCAACGTCGACGGCGGGTCACGCGGCAATCCGGGGCCGGCCGCCGCCGGGGCGGTCGCCGCCGACCCCGACGGCAACGTGCTCGCCGAGCGCGGGCTCTACATCGGCACCGAGACCAACAACGTCGCCGAGTACCGCGCACTGCTGCTCGGGCTCGAGCTGGCGCGCGAGCTGGGCGCCAGCGAGGTCGAGGTGGTCAACGACTCAGAGCTCGTCGCCAAGCAGATCTCCGGCGCCTACCGCGTCAAGCACGCCGGCCTCAAGCCGCTCTACCTCGAGGCGATGGAGGCGCTGCGCGGCTTCGACAGCGCGTCGGTGCGCAGCGTCCGGCGCGAGCACAACACCCGCGCCGACGCCCTCGTCAATGCCGCGCTGGACGCGGAGCGCCAGGCGCGCTGAGGTTCCGCCGGCGGCAGTCGGCGCGGCCCACTAATCTCGACTGTTCGTGCAGAGCCCCGTCGACAGCGAGCGCGACCAGGCGCCGGGCCGGGTCTGGTTGCGCGCCGAGGACCGCGCCAACCGCGAGCTGATCTTCGAGTTCCCGTTCGACGAGGAGCTCAACGAGGCGGTCAAGGTGCTGCCCGGACGCTGGTTCGACTGGCGGCGCAAGCACTGGCGGGTGCCGGCCGAGCTGGCGGCGGCGGCACCGGTCGCCGAGCTGATCCAGCGGTTTCCGACGCTCGTCGTCGAGCCGGAGGTCGAGGCGTGGCTGGCCGACACCGACCGCTGGCGGGCGCTCGTCTCGGTCGTAATGCACGAGGGGGCCGGGGCCTTCGTGGTGCGGACCGTCTCCGGGGAAGCGCCGAAGACCGGCCTGGAGGGCGGGATCGCGGTTGCCGAGGACCGGCTGGTGTTCCCGTTCGCGACCGCCGGCGCCGCCGCCCAGGGGCTGCGCGAGCTCGACGGAACGCGGCTCGACGACCTCGCGGCCGCCTGCCTGCGCATGCTCGCCGACGGCGAAGACCCGGCGCCCGCCGAGCTGGGCGCCGAGATCGGCGAGGACGGCGAGCCCGAGCTGGCCGTCTACACCGTCTGGGATCCGGCGCCCGCGCGCGACTTCAAGGAGCTCCCGGAGGCGCGGACGGTGCCGCGCTCGGCGCGCGTCTTCAACCGCGGCGCGGCCTTCGGGGTGGCCGTCCCGGCCGACGCGGCGCTGGCCGAGCACCTCACCGCCTTCCTCGCCGACCATCCGCGCGTTCGGGTCGACGACCGCGCCCGCGAGCAGCTCGACGAGCTGGTCGACGAGCACGACCGCGCCTCGGCCACGGTCGCGCTCTCCCACGCCGACGACGCCCGGCTCGACGGGCTCGAGCTCGGCGGGGAGCTGCATCCGTTCCAGCGTGCCGGGGTCCGCTACGCGCTCGACCGCCGGCAGACCTTCATCGCCGACGAGCAGGGCCTCGGCAAGACCGTCCAGGCGCTCGCGACGCTTAAGGTCGACGACGCCTTCCCGGCGATCGTCATCTGTCCGGCGAGCATGAAGCTCACCTGGCGGCGCGAGAGCCTCCACTGGCTGCCCGAGCGCACCGTCGTGGTGCTCGACGGGCGCACCGCGGAGACCTGGACGGCCGAGGCGCTTGGCGCCGACATCGTGGTGCTCAACTACGACATCCTCGAGGCCCACCTCGACAGCCTCCTGGCCCGCGCCCCGCGTGCCCTGGTGCTCGACGAGTCGCACTACGTCAAGAACCCGCGCGCGGGTCGCACGAAGGCGGCGCTGGAGCTGGCCGAGGGGCTGCCCGACGACGCTCTGCGGCTCGCGCTGACCGGCACCCCGATCCTCAACCGCACCGACGAGCTGATCTCCCAGCTGCGGGTGCTCGGCCGGCTGCGCGACTTCGGCAGCGGCGCGCGTCTCGCCCGCCGCTTCCGCGCCGCCGGCGCCGACGATCGCCTCCACTGGAACCTGCGCGCCGTCTGCTACGTCCGCCGGACCAAGGCCGAGGTGCTGCCGCAGCTGCCGGCCAAGCAGCGCGACACCGTTCCGGTCCTGCTCTCCAACGACCACGAGTACCGGCTCGCCGAGGAGGACGTGGTCGCCTGGCTGCAGTCGCTGCCGCTCGACCTCGGCACCCTCGACGCGAAGATCGCCGCCGCGCTGCGCGCCGAGCAGCTCGTCCGCCTCAACAACCTGCGCCAGCTCGCGGCGCGCGGGAAGCTGCCGACCGCGTTGGCCTGGATCGGCGACTTCCTCGAGTCGGGTGAGCCGCTGGTGGTCTTCGCCGAGCACGTCGAGATTCAGCGGGCTGTGCTGGACCGCTTCCCCGAAGCCGTGCACATCCTCGGCGCCGACTCGTCGTTCGCGCGTCAGCGCGCGGTCGACGCCTTCCAGTGCGAGGACGGTCCGCAGCTGATCGTCTGCTCGATGCGCGCGGCCTCGCAGGGCATCACCCTGACCCGCGCCTCGAACGTCGCCTTCCTGGAGCTGGACTGGACGCCGGCGCGCCACGACCAGGCGGAGGACCGCCTCCACCGGATCGGCCAGGAGAGCGCGGTGACCGCCTGGTATCTGCTGGCGCCCGAGACGATCGACGAGACGATGGCCGAACTGCTTCAGCGCAAGCGGTCGGTGATCGACGCGATCACCGACGGCGTGGTGCAGAGCCAGGAGCGGCTCGTCGACGCGGTCGTGCGGGAGCTGCGCGGCCGTCCGTTCCGCCATCTGCGCGTCGTCGCCTGATCCCCGGCGACGGGGCCGTGGCGGGTCAGCGACCGAGGCGGCGCATCAGGTCGCGTCCGCGCAGCTCGACCGGGTCGATCAGCGAGCGGACGTCGGCCAGCGCGGCGCGCAGCTCGGCGTCGCCGACCTCGAGCGCCTCGGGGGCGTCCTGGACCTCGGCGAGGCGAGCCGCGGCGGTGGTGACCGCGACCAGCGCGCTCTCGACGAAGCCCTTCGGTCCGGTCGAGGGCACCCCGGCCTCCTGGGGCTCGAACGCCTTGCCCTCCAGGCCGTGGCGGGCGGCGAAGCCCGCGTGGGCGCGCTGGGCGCGGCCGTAGGCGCGCTGCACGGGCCCGAACAGTCCCTCCTCGAGCGTGTCCGCGGAGATGTTGTCGAGCTGCTCGTAGGCGGCGCCGAGCGCGGCCAGCGCATAGCCGAGCTCGTCGACGCCGTCGGCGAGGGTGTCGAGCAGCTCGCGGCGCGCGTCGCTGGAGGAGTAGGCCATGGGCTCACCATATGCCTTCCGGCAGGCTCCCGGGTCGGTGTCAGTCGCCCTCGCCCTGGCTGGCCGAGTGATCGGCCTCGCCGTACTCGGCGCCCGGATCCTCCTCGGGCTCGCCCGCGTCCTTGACGGGGTCGGTCCCGCGGTCCTGGTGGGTCGCGCGGCGCTCGAGCAGCTTCTCGGCTTCCTCGAAGCCCTCGGCGTCGCCCCCGCCTCCCTCCACCACGGGCCGGTCCTCCGGCGCCGTGTCCGGCTCGGGATCGGGGCCGCCGATCCGGCCGGCCTCGGCTGCGGCCGCCGCGGCCGGCTCGTCGGCGAGGCGATCGTCGTCGCGCTGGCTGTCGTCCATCGTTCCTCCAGGGTCGCGGGTACTCGCGTGGCTACCCGCGATCGCTAGCTCGCAACCGGTCAAGCGTCCGGCGGCGGCCGTAGGTTCGCTGCGATGACGGGCCGCGCCGACGCCGACGCCGAAGCTCCCGTTCGCGTCGGCTGGGCCGCGCTGGCCATCCTCGCCGCCGCCCAGTTCGTGATGGTGCTCGACAGCAGCGTCATGAACGTGTCGATCTCGCAGATCGTCGCCGACCTCGACACGACGATCCAGGGCGTCCAGCTGGCGATCACCGCCTACACCCTGGTGATGGCGGCGATGATGCTCGCCGGGGCCAAGCTCGGCGACATCCTCGGCCGCGACCGCGCCTTCGCGATCGGCCTCGCGATCTACGGAGTCGGCTCCCTGACGACTTCGCTGAGCCCGAACCTGACGGTGCTGCTGATCGGGTGGTCGCTGATCGAGGGGCTCGGCGCGGCACTGGTGATCCCCGCGATCGTCTCGCTGATCGCGGCGACCTACCAGGGGGCCCAGCGCGCGCTGGCGTTCGGGATCATCGGCGGCGTTGCCGGCGCCGCGGTCGCCGCGGGGCCGCTGATCGGCGGCTGGGTGACCACCGAGCTGAGCTGGCGCTACGTCTTCGCCGCCGAGACGGTGATCGTCGTGGGGATCCTGCTGGCGCGCCGGCGAGTCGGGCGCGCTGGCCCGGTCGAGAACCCGCCGCGGCTCGATCTCGCGGGCGTCGGCCTGTCGGCGGCCGGGCTCGGGCTGATCGTCTACGGCATCCTGATGAGCAGCGAGTGGGGGCTGGTGCAGCCGCGCGGCGCTCTGACCGTCGGTGGGACCGAGATCACCCCGTTCGGCTTCTCGGTCGTCCCGTTCCTGATGCTCGGCGGGTTCGGCCTGCTCGCGGCGTTCGCGACCTGGGAGGAGCGGCTGGAGCGCCTCGGCCGCGACACGCTGCTCGACCGGACGCTGCTGCGGATCCCGACTCTGCGCGCTGGTCTCTCGACCCTGACGATGCAGCAGCTGACGTTGCTGGGCACCTTCTTCGTGCTGCCGGTCTACCTCCAGGTCGTGCTCGGCCTCGACGCCTTCGAGACCGGCAAGCGACTGTTCCCGATGTCGGTCGCGATGCTCGTCGCCGCGCTCGCGGGGCCGCGGCTGGCGGCCGGGCTGGCGCCGAAGCGGGTCGCCCAGGCGGGTCTGGTGACGATCGCGCTCGCCGCCGTCGTGCTGCTCGGGACGATCGACGTCGAGCTCGACGCGACGACCTTTGCCGTCGCGCTGGCGCTCTTCGGCGTCGGGGCGGGCCTGCTGCTCTCCCAGCTGGGCAACGTGATCATGTCGGCGGTCCCGGCCGAGAAGACCAACGAGGCGGGCGGCCTGCAGGGCACTGCGCAGAACCTCGGCGCGTCGCTCGGCACGGCGCTGATCGGCGCGGTGCTGATCGCGGCGCTCACGTCCGGGTTCGTCGAGCGGGTGGAGACCAACCCGGCGATCCCGCAGCCGGTGCGCGACCAGCTCGTGACGGCCGTCTCGGGTGGGGTCGAGGTGACCTCGGTCGACGCGGTCGAGCAGGCGGTGCTCGCGGGTGGCGCGACCCAGGCGGAGGCGACGGCGATCGCCGCCGACTACGGCGACGCGCAGCTCGAGGGGCTCAAGCGGGCGATCGGGGCGGTCGCCGTCTTCGCGCTGCTCGGGCTGTGGTTCACGCGGCGGCTCCCCGGTCGGACGCCGGGGACAGATGCACCCGCGGCGGCGCCGGTCAGCCGGCGGCCGGCGGCCGACCCGTGAGCGGTCGACTCGCGGCCGGTCAGCCGCCGCTGCGGACGATCGCAGCCTGCAGCGCCCGCTCGGCCGTCTGTGGTGAGACCGCGCCCTCGAGGCGGGCAGCGAGCCGGCCATCGGCGTCGAGCGTCAGCAGCCATGGGGAGGGGGAGAGCGCCAGCTCGCGGCGCAACTCCCGCTCGGCCCGTGGACCGGGCCGGACGACGGCCACCCGCTCACCGAGCGCGAGCGAGGGCTTGCTCATCGCCGCGGCGAGGTCGGCGCAGTCGCCGGGCGGGCAGCGGCCGGGCAGGATCAGCGCCGCCGGCCCTCCCCGCGTCCGCGCCGCGAGGGCGGATGGCAGCGTCACCCGCTCGCCGACATCGGGAGCGGGATCGCGCCCTGGCGGTAGCGCGCCGACTCGCGCGCGTCCGGCGACCAGCTCGCCGTGGCCGGTCTCGGTGAGGGTCAACAGGTCGTAGCGGCCACGGTGGTGGAGGTCGACCGCGGGAACCTCGTAGACGGTCGCGCCCGCGCCCGCGGCTGTCGCCACGGCGGTGCCGGGTGCGGGCAGTGGCCCGGCGACCTCGCTCCGATCTGCGGCGGGCGAGGCGTAGAGCACGGTCGGCCCCGCGAGCGGCCGTCCGTCGCGCTGCACGGTGAAGGCGAAGCGCGCGTGTCCGACGGGGTGGACGGTCGTCGCCAGGCGCAGGCGCGCCGAGGCGCCGCTCACGCGGGTGGCGAACTTGGCGAGCGTCTGGCCGGGCGCCGGGCTGGGGAAGGCGCTTGGAAGCGGATCGGCGACGGTTCCAGCAGTGGGCTCCGCTGGCGGATCGCCGTCGCCGGCGCCGCAGCCGGTAGCCACCGCGCCGAGCGCGGCGGCGAGCGCGAACGCCGTGAGCGCCCTCCCGGCCACACGGCGGACCCTAGTGGGACCGCGGCGTCAGTACCACCTGCCGCGTGCGAACCCTCCGAAGGCGATCAGCCCGACCAACGCGACGATCAGCCCGATCAGCACGCTCCAGAAGATCATCACCACGACCCCGACGATCACGAGGATCCCGCCGAGACCGATCCCTCCGATGCCGCCGCTCCTAGTCGACTCGCTCGCCATGCGTCCGTACCTCTCTTTCGGGAAGGTGGTTCCTCACGCTTGGCACGAGCTTGCCCGTTGGCGGGCGGTCTCACACCCCCGACGACGCCGGATGAGTCCGCGGTGGGCCCTACGATCGGCCGATGGCCGATCTCGACGGTGACCGCGAGCGGACAGGGCTCGCGGTCGAGCGGACGATGCTCGCCTGGTGGCGGACGGGGCTCGCCGCGCTGGCGGTCGCCCTCGCGGTGGGACGGCTGTTGCCCGAGCTCTCCCCCGAGCAGGCCCGCAAGTGGCCCTACGTGCTGCTCGGGCTGGTCTTCGCGCTCTACGCCTGCGGACTGTTCGGCTTCGGCGCCTACCGCGGCCAGCACGACGGCACCGCCGGGAAGGTCCCCGCGTTCATCGTGGTGATGGCCGGCGCCGGCATCGTGCTGTCGGTCGCGACCGTCGTCCTGATCGCCGCGGCGGCCTGAGCCCTTCGCGGCGCTGCGAGCGGCCGGTGTCAGCCGGCGTGGCTGTGGACTTCGTCAGGAATCCACGCGGGCCAGGCGTCGGGTAGCGACCGCCAGGCGTCGAAGCCGCCGGCGAGCTCGGCGTCGGTGAGCAGGCAGGCGTCGAGCTCGGCGGTCAGGGCGGCGGGGTCGAGGTCGGTCCCGATGAAGACCAGCTCCTGGCGGCGGTCGCCCCAGGGCGCCTCCCAGTTCTCGGCGATCATCGCGCGGGCCTCGGGGTGGTCGGGCCAGTCGGTGTCGGGCACCGCCGACCACCAGGCGCCGGCCGCGCCGAGGTGGAGGACTCCGCCGGCGCTCGACCACTCGGCCGCCAGCGCGGGCCGGGTCGCCAGCCAGAAGAAGCCCTTGGAGCGGATCACGCCCGGCCAGCCGCGGTCGACACGCTCGGCCAGCCGTTGGGGGTGGAAGGGGCGGCGGGCGCGGTAGGCGAAGCTCGAGATGCCGTACTCGTCGGTCTCGGGCACCTCCTCTCCACGCATCACCGCCATCCAGCCCGGCGCCTCGGCGGCGCGGTCGAAGTCGAAGCGGTGGGTGTCGAGGATCTCGTCGAGCTCGACCTCGCCGTGGGCGGCACGGACGATCCGGGCACGCGGGTTGAGTCGGCGCAGGACCGCCTCGGTCTCGTCCAGGCGCTCCGTTGAGGCCACGTCGGCCTTGCCGACCACCAGCACGTCGGCGAACTCGACCTGGTCGACGAGCAGGTCGACGACGGTCCGCTCGTCCTCGGGGCCGAGCGACTCGCCACGGTCGGCGATCGCCTCGACGGTGCCGAGGTCGTCGAGGAAGGCGCGGCCGTCGATCACGGTGACCATCGTGTCGAGCCGGGCGACGTCAGAGAGGCTGCGGCCGTCGTCGCCGGCGAAGGTGAACGTCTCGGCCACCGGCAGAGGCTCGGAGATGCCGGTCGACTCGATCAGCAGGTGGTCGAAGCGGCCCTCGTCGGCGAGCCTGGCGACCTCGACGAGGAGGTCCTCGCGCAGCGTGCAGCAGATGCAGCCGTTGCTCATCTCGACGAGGCGCTCCTCGACGCGGTTGAGCGAGGCGCCCTGCTCGACCAGCTGGGCGTCGATGTTGATCTCGCTCATGTCGTTGACGACCACGGCCACCCGCCTGCCCTCGCGGTTGGCGAGCACGTGGTTGAGCAGGGTGGTCTTGCCGGCGCCGAGGAAGCCGGAGAGGACGGTCACTGGGAGGCGGGAGGTCATGCGGCAAGACCCTAGCCTAAGTGAGAATGATTCTCAATATACGCGTGCGCCGGCAGCGTGAGGACCCTGCCGGCGCGCGCTTGGCGGTCAGCCGGCAGTCGCGCGCACGGTGACCTCGCCGATCGGTAGGCCGCCCTCGAAGAGCTCGACCGAGAACGCGTCGTTGAGCGCCTGCGCGGCGTCGCCGGAGAGCGTGGTGGCGATCCCGGTGAGCACGATCGCGCCGCCCTCATCCGAGCGCTCGAGGCCGCTGAGGTCGACGTCGAGGGTCGGCAGCTCGGCGCCGTCGCCGGTCGTGGCGGTCAGAGTCCCGGCCTCGGTGTCGATCACGAAGTCGGTCAGCTCGACGTCGGTCCCGCCGGCCGAGAACGTCAGGCCGCCGGAGTGGTCGATCGTTCCGGCGAGCGACTCGGAGTCGACCTCGCCGCCGGTGATCGGAAAGGCGATCCCGGCGTCCCCGGCGGTCGCCGGGGCGACCGGCGTCACCGTGACGGAGTTCTCCTCGAGCACCCCGGCGGTGTCGGCGTCCAGCGCCAGGACCGTCTCCTCGCCGTCGAGCATCAGCGCCGTCGCCATCGCGGTGTCGGCGGTGTCGGTCATCTCTGCCGTCGCCGCCCCGCCGGACGAATCGTCGTCATCACCGCCGCAGGCCGCGAGCCCGAATGTGCACGCCGCCGCCAGCGCCATGACTGTCAACAGCCGGAAGTTGCGAATCATCGACTCCCACTTTCTGTTCGCTTGCCGTGTCCCCGAGTGGTACGGCCCCGCCCGGCGGGGCGGTTGTGGGATCGGGGCCGCGGAGCTACCGACGGGCGCTGATCGGGTTGGGTCCGACGCGCAGGCCGAGGTCGAGCGCTCGGAGGTGCATCCATTCCGCCGCGGCCGCCTCGATCAGTGAGCAGCCGATGTCACATGGCCGTTGACCGGCGGCGACCGCCGGCTCTCCGACGACACGGCCCAGCTCGCGCGTGACCGACTGGCGGGCCGCTTCGGACAGAGTCACGGACATCGCCACCAGGCCTTTGGCCAGGCTCTCGTCCTGGCGGTGGATCAGGCTCTGGACGACCCGCTCGGCGATCGGGTTGCGGATGCCGTGGGTGCCTGGCGGAGGCAACGTCGGCAGGTAGTGGCAGACGGCCGCTCCGACGGCAGCATCGCGGAGCGCGCCGTGGCGGAGGCTGGCCAGCTCGGAGCCGAGTGCTGCGGACGAGCGCACCGCCAGGTCGGCGACGGTCACCACTAGATCGTGTGCCAGATGCGAGCAGAACGTGACCGTCCAGCGGTCGGCTGGATCACGCGGCTCGCGGTCGACGTAGCGGGCGACGATCTCCCGGTCGGTCGGGTACGAGGCGAGCGCGCTCAACGTCACGCGGTCTGGGTCGGCGGGACTCATGGCCACTGGTCCAGCGTAGGAATGCGGTCTGGCGCATTCCACGCTGCGTGTGACTAGTCACGGGAAGCCATGTCCCCTCAGGGCGTTGACCGCTAGCGTGCAAGTACCTCGCGCGGGGCGACATGCCAAGAGTCTCGTCGAGGGGTGTTCCTGACCCTCCAAGGGTGGGACGGGGAGGGCGGCGCTGGCCGCCGGCCTCCCCGATGCCACCTCATCGAGGCAGGTGAGCGCGTCACTCGAGGGGGGTCTTGTAGATGCTGCTGCTCGATTCGGTGTGTGTTGGGTTTCGTCGGGGTGTTGGGCGGGTGTCGGTGTTGCGAGGGGTGTCTTTGGAGGTTGGGGCGGGTGAGGTGTTTGCGGTGTATGGGCGGCGTGG